>Ga0315904_10000048_pt1 | contig 184547 bp, 158 predicted proteins | sample LakEriMetagenome_6_FD_203529 | JGI IMG/M metagenome (GOLD analysis project Ga0315904, IMG submission 203529) | Freshwater fungal communities from buoy surface, Lake Erie, Ohio, United States - Buoy 12 MA120 | ecosystem: Environmental > Aquatic > Freshwater > Lake | place: USA: Lake Erie, Ohio...
GGACCCGCGACCAGGGCCGCGGCACCGCGAACCGATCCCAGGTGCCAGCCCGCCACGGTCGGTCATAGCCGAGCCCCATCGCCACGATCGGGATGCCGAGCGTGCTCGCGAGAAACACGCAGCCGGCGGCGAGCTGCCGCCGTGGCCCCCGCGGGCCGTCGGGGGTGATCGTGAGATTGCCCTCGGCAGCCCGCTCGGCGAGCTCCCGCAGCGCCACGGCCCCGCCACGAAACGTGCTGCCACGCACGACACCAAAACCGTTCATCCGCGCGACGCGGTCGAGGATGTTGGCATCGAGATGACGCGACAGCAGCATCGAGATGTTGCTGTGGCCGCGAAGGTGGAGCGGGATCAGGATGTTCTCGTGCCAGAAGATGTAAATCTTCGCGCCGCGGTAGGAGGCATGCACGGGATCGACGGTCGGATCGGCGAAATCGACCTTGTAGTCGAGCGTGTGCATCCACCGGCGAATGCAGGCGGTCATCACCAGCGACCAGGCGCCGATCACCGTCGGGGACTCGAGCTTCACACGCCGCCTTCCTTCCGTTGCGTCACTGACCGCCCCACCAGGTGCCGACGAAGACTTCCTCCGCCGGCCCCGTCATGAAGACGTGCCCCGACTCCGCCCACTCGAGATCGAGCCGCCCGCCCGGAAGGTCGGCGGCGATCCGACGATCCGTGCGGCCGGTGAGCACGCCGGCCACGCAGACCGCCGAGGCGCCGGTGCCGCAGGCCATGGTGATCCCGCTGCCCCGCTCCCAGGTCCGCATCACCACGTGCCCCCGCGACTCGACCTGCACGAAGTGCACGTTCACCCGGCGCGGGAACAGGGCGTGCGCTTCGATCCGCGGCCCGATCGACTCCAGCGGCACGCGATCGACGTCGTGGCAATAGAAGACGACGTGCGGATTGCCCATCGACACGCAGGTCATGCGCGGATCGAGGCCGCAGGCCGACCACCAGGAGGCCTCGGTGCCGAGGGCTGGACAGGGGGCATCGATCACCCGCCCCCCGGCCACGGCCACCGGAATCTCGGCCGCCTCGAGCAGCGGCGGGCCCATGTCGACCTTCACGCTGCTCGTGTGGTCACCCGTGGGCGTCACGTCGAGCGTGAGCACGCCACGGCCGGTCTCGATCGTCACCGGCCCCGGAGCCGCGTGGCCGCGGGCCACGACGAGATGGGCCACGCACCGCACGCCGTTGCCGCACATCTCCGATTCACTGCCGTCGGCGTTGAACATCCGCATCCGCGCGGACGCCCTGCCCGACGGCATGACGAGCACCAGCCCGTCGCCCCCCACTCCCCGGTGCCGGTCGGCGATGCGGGGCGCGAGGGCGGCCGGGTCGGTCGGGGCCTCCTCCGTCAAGCAGTCGACATACACGTAGTCGTTGGCGGCGCCGTGCATCTTCACGAAGTTCAGGGGGCGGGATGTCATGGAGTTCCTCGGGCCGTGGGGAGGGGCCGCCGACTGAATGTACCCGCGGCGGCGAAAACCGTCGGCGCGTCAGCGGCGGAGCTCCTGCCGCTGCGTCTGCAGTTTTTGGAGGGCCGCGGCCAGCGTCGGAAAGGCCTCGGTGGTGGGCATCGGATCGGCCAGCGTGCCGTCAACGTGGATCAGCATGAACTGTCCGCTCGCGCCGCCGAGCAGCCGCTTCATCGCCGGCAGTTGCGTCTCGGCGTCCCCCATGATCGAGCGGAAGGTGAGCCGCAGGTTGGTGTCGAAGTCGATCTCCCCCGTGCCCACGAGGCTGATCGCATCGCCCGAGAGCTCGATCGTGTCGAGATAGGCGTGCGGCCCCTCGATGCGGAAGTCGACGAGGCTCGATCCGAAGGCGTTCCGGTCAGGCGCCTTGACGCGGAGAATCTTCAGGAGGGCCACGACGACGGGCAGTTCGTAGATGTCGGCGTCGCGGAGCCGCACTTGGCCCCGGCCGGCGAGCGAGTGCGCACCCGCCCGTGAGCCGGTCAGCTCGATGCCGGCGGTCAATCGTCCGCGAGACCGCTGCGGCGCGGCGGTCGCCTCGCTGGCCAGCCGCTGGAGATCGGCATCCTGCAGCGAGGCGGCGACGCTGAACCGGCCCGCCGGCCCCGCGGCCGCGCTGCCATCCACGAGCAGCGTGCCCTCGGCGAGCCGGGCCGAGAGCCGCCGCCCCCCGCCCGCCTGGCCGGCCGCCAGGGCGCCGAACCGCACGCCGGAGCCGTCCATCGCGAGCGGTCCCTGGACCGCCGTGAGCTGCACGCCTTGGACCATCGCACTGTCGAGGGCCAGATCGCCGACGGCCTGCCAGGCACGGCCGTCACCCTGGCCGCGGAGCCGCAGGCCACCGTGCACGTGTTCCACCGGCACGCCCAGATCGAGAGCGGCCTGCTCCATGTCGAGGGCCATGTCCCACGACGCGGCAGCCGGTCCCGGCACGAGCTCCGTGCGGCCTCCCGGCCGCGTCACGACGGTCGGCGCCGTCGAATGAATGTCGAGCGTGCCATCGAGCGAGAGCAGGCCGCGGAGTCGCACGCCCTCCACCGCCTGCTGCAGACCCGCAGGCAAGGCCTGCAGCAGATCGTGATCGACGCGAAACCGATCGGCCGAGAGCCGCTCGAACGACACGTGCCAGCCGCCGTCGGGCGTGAATCGGCAGCTGCCGTCGGTGGCCACCGTGGTGCGGGCATGCACGCCCCGAATCTGCTCGAACCGCAGCCGGCCGTCGCGCCACAGCAGCCGGCCTCGCAGCCGCTCCAGGCGGTAGGGAAACCACGAGGGCTCGATCGAGACGGTGTCCCCCTGCGGCATCGCCTCGAGCTCGACGGTGGTCCGCCGGGCCCGCACGTCGTGCCGCACCGTGGCGGAAAACTCGGCCGTGCCCCGCGGGTCGACGTCGTCCCAGATCCGCCGCATGCCGGCCGGCAGCGCATCGCGAAGCTCCTTCTCCAGCACGACGCCGCGGCCGGTGAGCTGGAGCGTGAGCTCGCCTCCGCCGTCGGGCCGCGGCTCGAGACCGCCGGAGCACTGCACGATCCCGGTATCGTTCGTGCCGGTCAGCCCGCGGATGATCCAGCGGCCCTGATCCATCCGGATGCTGCCCGTCACGTTGGAGAGCGGATACGGAAAGCCTGCGTAGGAGAGACTGCCCTGCGTGAGCCGGATGTCGAGCGAGTTGGCATGCCCCTGCGGCTGCTCGGGCCCGCGCTGGTGCCGAAACAGGAAATCGAACGTGCCCTGCCCACGAAGCGACCGCACGATGTCGGCGCTTCGCGGCGGCAGCGCGGCAAGGAGTGCGTCGTCGATCCGCATCTCGTTGCCCTGCACCTCGATCGTGCCCCGTCCCCCGGACACGGCCGTATCGATGGCACCGGCGACCTGGACTGGATGGCCGCCCGCCTGGCCGGTGAGGTGGATGGCGAGGGCCGTGCCCTTGTAGGTGACGGTGCCGACGGTGCGATCGAGGCGGTAGGGGAAGCGGTAGTGCGTGAGCGACACGTTGCGGCAGCGCACCGCCACGTCGGGCTCGATCCGCCCGGTGCGCCGCGTCAACTGGGCCCGCACGTCGATCTCGCCCGCGGGCAGGAGCTTGCTCCATTGCGTGGCGAGGGGCTGGGGCAGCAGCCCCTCCCAGTGGCGGCCCACGACGAGCCGCTCCGCCTCGACGAGCAGGTCCCAGTCGGCCTCGGGGCGCCAGCCGAAGAGCCGGCCCGAGCCACGGACGAGCGTGGAGCCGGAATGCGCCTCGAGCGTCTCGCAGACAACGCCCGACCGATTGGCGGAGAACTCGGCCGACACGTCGCTCATCGGAAAGGGGAGCGCCGCATGCTGAAAGTGACCCGCCTCGAGCCTGCCCCGGAGCGAGAAATCGACGTCGGCCGGTGCGACGAGCGTGCCCGCGGCCCGCCAGTCGAGCCCGATCCGGCCCCGCAAGCCCGCCAGCCACGAGCCCTGCCCAGTGGCGACGGCGAGTTCGTGCAGCCGCTGCGAGACGTCGAGCGACTCCAGGCGGCCGCCGATCTCGAACCGGCCATCGGCGGCCGTAAGCGTGCCGCTGAACTCGACCCGCTCGAAGAGTTCGCCCGCTCCGCTGCCGCGGAGCGCGATGGGGGCGTCGGGCTCGCGGCCGGGCACGAGTTCGACGGCCACCTGCCGCATCGTGAATGGTCTGCGGATTCGCGGGTCCTCGACGTGGAGCGTGCCATCCTCGACGACGATCGGCAGGGCAGCCTGGCCGGTCGGCCGTCGTCCCGCGAGGAGCCGTGCCAGCCGCCAGCTGCCATCGGCCTCGCGCACGGCATGCACCGTCGGCCGCCGCACCCGCACCGCCGTGATCGCAGGGCCGCCAGAGGCGAGGTCGGTAAGCGCGGTGCTGCACGCGAGATGCACCTCCTCGACGGCGAGCATCTGCCGCTGCGGCGGCGGCAGCGTTGGATCCGCGATCGACAGGCCCCGAATGACAATCCCTTCCCCCTCGACGAGACTCGCGCCGCGGACATGCACCGTGAATCCGGGCAGCTCGCTCCGCAGCCGCGTCTCGACCCGCAGTCGCACCTGCTCCCCGATCTGGGTCGCCCCCACCGCCAGCGCGGCGATGACGCCCGCCACGGTGAGTGGCAGCGTCCAGCGCACGAGCGTCCAGAGCATGTCGGCGAGCGATTTCACGTCTGCAACCGGCGAGGATCTCCCCGCCCGGACACCCCAGGGGGGGCGGGAGAGTAGGCCTGCCACCCCAGGGGGTCAAGCTACGGGGGGACGTCCCATACAAGCCCTGGGCGGGAGCGAGGGGATGGGGTCGGCTGGAACGCGATCCCTAGGCTTGCGCCTTGGGGCTTCTATGCGGGCGAGGGGGTTGTGCAAGCTCGAGGAGCATGTGGACCGAGTCTTCGAGGTCCCGCGACGAGACTTGCACCGCCCGCTCGCCGGATTCCACCTTGCGGGGCTGAATACCGCCGGATCCGACCTCTCCTGGAGCATTCGAGCCACATTCCGCCGTTTTCCCAGCCCCCTTCCGCTTGCTATGCTGCCGCCCTCTCGTCTCTTTCAGTCCCCGAGGAACATCCGCATGCACGCGAAGCACGCTCCAGGTACCGGTGTCGGCCAGCAGGCCGCCGTCCCCAATGCGCAGCGACTCCTTTGGGCAGGCTTCATGGCGATCCTCGCCGCGGGTGTCGGCTTCTCGATCCGGGCCGGCATCCTCGGACAGTGGGCCGAGCAGTATGGGTTCACGCAGACGGAGCTCGGTGCGATCACCGGCGGCGGCCTCACCGGCTTCGGCATCATCATCCTGCTCTCGAGCCTGATCGCCGACCGCATCGGCTTCGGGCCGCTCATGTTCGCGGCCTTTGTGATGCACCTGATCTCGGCCGGTCTCACGCTCGGCACCGGTGCGGCCTTCGCCGCCGGCGGCAAGCCGCTCGCCTTTCAGTGTCTCTTCTGGGGCATGTTCCTGTTCGCGATCGGCAACGGCATCGCGGAGGCGGTCGTGAACCCGCTGGTGGCCACGCTGTTCCCGAAGAACAAAACCCACTACCTCAACATCCTCCACGCCGGCTGGCCGGGCGGCCTGATCCTCGGCGGCCTGGCGAGCTACTTCATGGCCGGCGGTGCGGGCACGAAGCCGGTGCCCTGGCAGATCCAGATCTCGCTCTTTCTCGTGCCGGTGGTGCTCTACGGCCTGATGATGATCGGCCAGCGGTTTCCCAAGAGCGAGGCCAGCAGCTCGGGCGTCTCGTACCGCGATATGCTGGGCGAGCTGGGGCTCGTCGGGGCGGCGGTGGTCTGCGGCCTGCTCGCCCTGTTCTTCAAGAGCGATCTCGGCCTGTCGCCGCTCATGGCGGGCGGCATCGCCGCGGCGCTGCTGGTCGCGTTCGGCGCGGCCACGGGCTTCCGTTTCGGCCATCTGATCCTCGCCTTTCTGCTCGTCGTGCACGCCATGGTCGGCTACGTGGAGCTCGGCACGGACTCGTGGATCTCGAAGATCACCGGCACGATCATGGCCAGTCCCGCCAACGGCCTGCTGCTCTTCGTCTACACGTCGAGCCTGATGTTCATCCTGCGGTTCTTCGCCGGACCGATCGTGGAGAAGATCTCCCCGCTCGGCCTGCTCGCGGTCTCGGCGGTCTTCGGCGCCGCGGGGCTCACGCTCCTCGGCAACGCCCAGGGGGCGATCATGTGCATCGTGGCCGCAACGGTGTATGGCATCGGCAAGACGTTCCTCTGGCCGACGATGCTGGCCGTGGTCAGCGAGCTGTTTCCCAAGGGGGGCGCGATCACCATCGGCGCCGCGGGGGGCGTGGGCATGCTGGCAGCCGGCCTGTTGGGGGGCCCGGGCATCGGCTTCCTGCAGGACAGCGCGGCCTCGGGCAACCTGAAGCAGGCGGACGCGGCCGTCTACGAGCGGTACCGCGCCCCGAAGGAGAATGAATTCCTGTGGCTGAAGACCGTCGGGCTCGACGGCTCGAAGGTCGGCGTGCTCGAGGACGGCGGCAAGGAGGCCCAGCGGGCGCTCGAGCTCCTCGAGAAGGAGCAGGCCAAGCCCGAGACGATCGCCGCCCAAAAGGAACTCGTCTCGTGGTGGAACGACACCGCCTCGGCCGCGAGCGCCACGGACAAGCCCCTCGTGGAGGCGGCCGGGCTCTTCGGCGGACGCCAGGCGTTGAAGCTCACGGCCCTGGTGCCGGCGACGATGTTCGTCTGCTACCTGCTGCTGCTCGGCTGGTTCAAGATGCGGGGCGGCTACAAGGCCCACCACGTCGGGTGAGAGGGCTCGGGGGTGCCCACGCCCCGTCGCCGGACGCTCGCTACGGCATCCATGCCTTCGCTCGCTCGATGCTGACTGCGCTCCGGCATCCTGCCTGCGCTGGTCAGCAACGCCGGCTCCCGGGGCATGGGCACCCCCTCGCGTGTCGATCGCGGGGCATGGGCAGCCCCGAACTCGCGCTCGACGACGCCTGCTCAACGCGAACGTGAGACCGCTCTACAACGACCTTTCAGCAGCACGCCGGAGGATCATGAAGTCGTCGGAAGCGCGGCGGGCGTGGATGCCGCCGGGGAGGTCGATGGCTGGCGGCGAGTCGTCGCGGAGGAGTGTGGCGAGCGAGGCGTAGTGCCGCGCCGTCATGTCGCGTTGGGGCCAGCCCTCCCGCTGCCACAGGGCCGCGAAGAGTTCGGCGGCCAGATGGGGATCGACCGCGGTCAGGCCCTGGGTTCGCATGACGACGCTGCCGTCGGCATGACGACTGGTGCGGCTGCCGAGGATGAAATCGGCGGCGCTGCGAATCGCGGCGGATGCCGTGGCGGCCTGGGCGGCCAGTCTGGCGGTCGCTGCCGATGCGTCTGGGTATGGTCCGGCCTCGCAGCGGGCGAGGATCTCGTGGCGGAGGAAATTGCGGGCGTAGTCGCGGTCGAGATTCGACTCGTCCTCGCACCAGGCCTGCCCGACCCGCGCCAGAAAATCGCGGACGACGATCCGACGCACACCGAGCAGGGGTCGCAGGAGGGACACACCGGAGACGAGTTCGCGGGCTGCCCGCATGCCCGCCAAGCCGTGCAACCCCGTGCCGCGGAGCACGCGATGCAACACCGTCTCCGCCTGATCGTCGGCCGTATGCCCGACGACCACGTGCCGCGCCCCCCGCACGCGGGCGACATCCTCCAGGAATCCGTATCGCAGCCGTCGCGCCACCGCCTCGATGCCTTCGCCCTGATCCTCGGCATCGCGGACGAAGAGCCGGCGACACTCGACCTCGAGCCCCATGTCGGCGGCCAGGCGCTCGACGAACGCCCGGTCATCCGCCGCGGCTGCCCGCAGATCGTGCTCGGCATGGGCCACGACGAGCCGATGCCGTGCCTCCACGGGCGCGATCGCCAGCAGGCCGAGCAGCAACCCCACACTGTCAGCCCCACCCGAGACGGCCACCACGGCCGGCATCGCCCAGAACCCGGCCGGCACCGCCGCGGCCAGCGCGGAGATGAGCGGATCGTCAGCGGCACCTCCGGCACAATGAGTCGATCGCAACACGCAGCGCATCCAGTTGGGGAAGGCGAGGGGGTCGGTGAAAGCTCGAGGAGCATTGGACCGAGTCTTCGAGGTCCCCGCGACGAGACTTGTACCGCCCCCGAGCCGGGAAGTTGAGGGACGCGAGGGGGTCGGTGCAAGCTCGAGGAGCATTGGACCGAGTCTTCGAGGACCCCGCGACGAGACTTGTACCGCCCCCGAGCCGGGAAGTCACACACCCGGGAATGACTTCCAGTCTGGAAGAGCCGGCGCACCCACGAAAACAGGCCTTCTCAAGCGGCATTGAGCGGGCCTCGGGGGACCGCTACCCTCCCGACCCGTGTTCGGCCCCCGTCCCCCGAAGGACCGTGCCATGACCCTGCGGACGACCCGCCGCCTCTGCCTCGCCGTGCTCGCGTCCCTGCCCCTCGTGGGCGGCTGCTCGACCTTGCTCACCGTCGCCTATCTCGTCCAGCCGGCCGACATGCCGGCCGAGTTCGCCGGACTCAAGGGGAAGCACGTGGCCGTGGTCTGCCGCCCGATCGTGGAACTGGAGTTCAGCGACGCCGGATCGGCCCGTGAGCTGGCCAGACTCATCGACACCCAACTCGAGAAGAATGTCCGCAAGGCGAAGATCATCGGCCAGCAGGAGGTGGCCCGCTGGCTCGACGAGCATTCGTGGGTCGACTACGAGACGGTCGGCAAGTCGCTCGATGCCGATTACGTGGTGGGCATCGACCTGGAGCGGTTCCGCCTGCACGAAGGGTCGACGCTGTATCGCGGCCGTGCCACGGCCACCGTTCGCGTCTACGACGTCGCCAAGGGGGAGGTGGCCTTCGAAAAGCGGATCGACGACTTCGCCTTTCCGGCGAACAGCGCGATCCCCGCGACCGACCGTTCGGAGACGGAGTTCCGGGGCATGTTCCTCCAGATGCTCTCGCAGCGGATCTCCCGGCTCTTCCATGCCTACGAGAGCCGCGACACGTTCGCGGAAGAGTCACTCACGTTCTAGGCGCGATCAGAGATTCTTGAGCGGCCGCGTGGGCTTGGGCGGGGCGAGCATCCGCCGCTTGGGATCGGGTCCCACGTTGTTGTTGCCACCGCCGGCGGCCATCCGCTGCTTTTCGACACCCGTGTGCGTCTCCTTCCAGGCGTAGCCGAGCGGGACGGCGAGTTCCTCGGCGGCGATCATCGCCCAGGGCGTGCCGGGATGCTCACTCACCACCCGCTCGAGATACGTTCGGGCCTGCGCAGCCAGCTTCTCGGTCTGCGAGCCGACGTTCTTCACGGTGGCATGCGGCTCGAGCACCCAGGTGTCGCTGGTCGGGTTCTTGAACTTCAGCCCCGACTTCGCCTGTGCGAGCATCTGGTTGTACGCATCCGTTCGCACCTTCAAGGCAAGCACGCGGCCCATCGCCAGATCGTAGCCCGCCTGCCAGCGTTTCTCCGTGATGTTCTTCCGGTCGGACTGACCTGCCGCGAGGATGCCGTGCACGATGTCGATCTTCGGCTGCAGCACGGCGGCTGCTTTCTGGGCCTCGCTGAAGAGGAGCGCGATCGCGCCGTCGTCCTCCCGCGGAAACACCGTCCGCGGCGAATCGAGCGGGCTGATCTGGGCCTTTTGGGCCGCCTCGACGAGCGCCCTCTTCGCCTTGTTCGCCCGCAGCATCTCCTCGACCTTCGCGGCCGGGAGGTAGTCGGGCTTGTATGGTCGCATCGCCTCGGGATCGAAGAACCGCCGCAGCCTGGAGGCCATCGGCGCCGTGTCCTCGTCGCTCACGCGACCTGCCGTCCCCCGGTTCGCGTGGACGGCGAAATAGATGCCGCCGGTCTGGGCGCACAGCTTCGAGAGACTGAAGGGGCCGAAGCCGGAGTCGATCGGCTCGTCGATCCGGCGGCCGGACCGCACCCGCACCACCTCCGGCCGGAGCGTTTCGGGCCCCTGGTCGACGACGGCCCACTGCTCGTCGCCCGCCCTGTACTTCGGGTCGAATTCGACGAACTTCATCTGCACCTGCCGCATGCCGAACGGGGCCGGCACGCCCACGACGTAGACCCGCACGCCCTTGCCGCGGCAGAAGGCGGCCACCTCGTCGGCCCGCTGCTCGTCATTGCCCACCTCGTCGGTGAAGGCGATCACCATCACGTTTCTCGACTGCCGACTGCTCCGGGACTTGTCGGCCCGAGCGGCCGCTGCATGGATCGCCTCGAACGTCTTTTCGACGCCCGACTCGTCGACCGGGATCGACTGGATCGCCTTCACGACGACATCCACGTCGCGGGTCGGCTTGCCGACCACTTCGGTCACGGTGTCGCCGAAGCCATACACGAGGTTGAACAGCTGCGGCCCGGCCGCGCCGACGTCGATCACGCCGAGCTCGTCGAACACACGCTCGAGCCGGGCGGCGATCTCGCGGCGTTGGCCGGCCAGGCTGACGGACTGGTCGAACACCCAGCAGACCAGCGTCGGTCGCTGCTCGAGCGAGGCGGCGATCTCCGCCGTCAAGCGGTCGACGGCACCGCTCGCGCCCGACGTGCCCACCGCCACGTCGCCCTGCATCTGGAAGTCGGCGTTGGCCTCCAGGCCGGTCGGGACCACGTCCTCGATCTGATCGACCCTGATGTCACTGTCGACCACTTCAGTCGCGTCCACCATCACGACCGACTCGTCGGCGACGAGCGGGGCCACGGCCAGGGCAGCCTCCGAGCCGATGTCGCCTTCCGCGCCGACCGCATCGGTCGCCTCCTCGGAGATCGCGATCGTTTCCGGCTCGACGATCTCGGGCTCCTCCGCGGAGGGCGGGTGCAGGATCGTGACGGCCGGTTCCACAGGCTCGGGCGCCGGGGTGAACGCCGACGCCAAGCCGAGGAGCACGCCGACGTGCATCAGGAGACTCACCAGCCATGCCGGAGTGTCGCCATCGAACGGCGTCTCCTCCTCGCCCGTTCGTCGCTGCCACCAGCGGCGAACAACTTGCATCAGGCTCATGACCGCCCCCGGAAGAAAAGAGTATCGGGGAAAACCGAATTGAAGTCTCGAACGCCACAGACTCTACTGCGTAATGATAGAGCATCGTGTCGGCGAGAATCGCCGCAAGCCCCAGAGGAACCTCCTGAATCATGGTTTCTTCGCGTCGCGTCAGGGCCGCCGGGTGGGGAGTGGCGCTGTTGGCCTGCGCCGCAGCGGCGGCAGTCCAGGCCGCCCCACCGGAGGCGGCCGCCGCGCCCCAGCCCGCTTCCGCTCCCAAGAAACCGCGGGATTCGGCGGAGAAACTCTCGCTCGAGACGTCCGACGGCGTCGCCCTCGCCGCCTGGCACTATCGCGCCGCGGGCGTCGAGCGGCCCCCAGTCGTCATCCTGCTCCACGATCTCGATGGATCGCATGTTTCCGTCGAGCCGCTCGCCAAGGATCTCGCAAGCCGCGGGATCGCGGTCGTGGCACCCGATCTCCGCGGGCACGGCGCGAGCACGACCCGCCGGGGCGACGGCGGCGAGGAAACCGTCGAGGCCCGGTCGCTCAAGAAGCCCGACTTCGAGGCCATGACACTGGCGCACGGAGGCCGCGTGCGTGATCAGTCGGCCGTTCACGGCGACATTGAATGCGTCCGAAACTGGATCAAAATGCGGGCCGACGAGGGCGCGTTCGATCTCGACCGGCTGTTCGTGGCCGGCTCAGGACTCGGCTGCACGCTGGCGGCCATGTGGGCCATCAACGACTCCGCCTGGCCCGACCTGGTGTCCGGCCCGCAGGGACGTCAGGTCCGCGGCCTCGTGCTGATCAGTCCCGTCTGGTCCAGCCGGGGCCTGTCGGCGTCGACGGTGCTGGCGTCCGATCTGATCCGGCTCGAACTACCCGTGATGGTGCTTGCCGGCCGCGATGATCGCGATGCCGTCAAGCTCTTCGACCAACTCAAGCGGCAGCGGCCCAATGAGTGGTTCGAGCAGCGGGTCGGCCAGGCGGCGCCGGCGAAGGCGACGAAGCTGCAAGGCAGCCCGCGGCTGTATCTGCTCCAACGCGACAGCGATCTGACCGGCGATCGGCTCGCGTCCATACGGTCGACTGACCCGCGGCGGGCCGCCGGCGACCCCGCCGCGCTCATTCAGGGCTTCGTCAACGCCGTGGCGGCTCCGGCTGCAGAGGAGTAGCGGTCGCTCACGGCAGCCGCAGCTCCATGCCTGCGACCACCAACTCCGGGCTCCGCAGCCGATCGCGATTGGCCTCCCAGATCCGATTCGCCTGGGAGGCGTCGCCGTAGAACCGCGTGGCGAGCGTGGCCAGGGTCTCGCCTGGAGCCAGCCGCACGCTCCGCGGCGGTGCCACCGGCTGGCCGGGGGTGCCAGTTGCTGGAGATCCGCCGACCCCGAGCCACGAGATCGGTGCGGCCCGCGGACCGGCCGCCACGTCGCCCGACGTCGTCGCAGGGGGTTCGATCGCCCGCCCGGCCAGACCGCCGGCGAGCGGTCCGCCTGCGGACCAGGCCGCGGGCAGCCGTAATTCCGCGCCGATCGGCAGCAGGCTCGGGTCGGTGATCGTGCCCCGATTCGCCTCCCAAATCATCGCCGCAGCACCCGGGTGGCCGTACAACCGCGTTGCGATCGATGTCAGATCGTCGCCATCCTTTACGCGGTAGGTCTGGGGTGCGTCACCGACAGGGGGCGGGGGCGACGCCGATGGCAGATCATGGGCCGCCCTGGCCACGGCGAGGGGCGGCGGCTGCTGGGAGTCGAGCAGTGGCGGCGGTGGCACCTCGAGCGTCGATCGGTAGGCATTGCCGACCTGCGGACCGGGAACGAGGAACTCGGCCGGCAGGCCCGGCAACGGCACGGGGGGCGAAGGGGGGCGGTAGTCGGGATCGAGCGTGGGCCCGGGCGGCGAGGCGGGGGCGTCGGCTGCCACGGGCGGCGCGAACGGAGGCGGATCGGCCATCCCGACCGCGAGCGTCGGAGGGGGCGGTGGCTGGGGCACCGGCACCTCGACAGCGGCCGTCGGGCCGGCTGATGGCGAGGCCGCGGGGGGCTGCGCCAGGCCACCGTGGCGACTCCACTGGGCCGCTGCGAGCGTCACCACCCGCGCGACGACCGGCGCCGCGAGCGTCGCCCCGCCCGCCACCATGGCGACTCCCACAAGAAAGCGAATCGAGCGGGCGATCCCGGCCATGCCTCACGTCTCCTCCGATGGCCGGCCACGGCCATCAGCGCAAGCATGCACCGCCATCGAGTCGCAGCGGTCGACGGCCGGGTGTTTCCGGCGGCGGCGATCCTCCCGCCGCCCTCACGTTCGGCAGGATCGCCCCAAATTCACAGGGGCCCCGTCACGCCGGCTGGGCCGCCGGACCGCGGGCCCGATCACGGGCGGTGCCCGTGCGGTGCTGCAGCCAGAGCACGATCGGAGCCGCGATGTAGATCGTGCTGTAGGAGCCGGTGATGATGCCGACGAGCATCGTGAACGCGAAGGCGTGGATGCCCTGGCCACCGAACACGTAGAGGATCAGCGTCGCCAGCAGTGCGGTGCCCGACGTCAGGATCGTGCGGCTCAGCGTCTGATTCACGGCCTTGTCGACCATGTCGGCGGTCACATAGGGGCTCTTGCCACGCAGTTCACGCAGGCGGTCGAAGATCACGATCGTGTCGTTGATCGAGAAGCCCACGATCGTGAGTAACGCGGCGACGACGTCGAGGCTGATCTTGAAGTCATCCACGAGCGCCCAGCCCATGACGGGGGCGACGTATTTGCTCATCGCCAGGCAGGCGACGGCCACCAGCACGTCGTGGGCCAGCGCGACGACGGCCGCGAGACCGAAGGCCACGTTCTGAAATCGCACCCACACGTAGAGCACGATCATGAGGAGGCTCGCCAGCAACGCGTAGACGGCGGTCACCTTCGTGTTGCCCGCCACCTTTCCGCCGATGGTGTTGGCCGAGAGATAGACGGGCGTGTCGGCCAGCTTCCCGGCCACCCGCTCCAGCACCTTCCGGGTGGCCGGAGGCTCGAGCGACGTGGCGAGGGCCCAGGTGCGGTAGGCCTTCGTGCGGCTCGTCATCCCCTCGGCCTCGAGCTCAAACGGGGTGCCGGCATGGCCCTCCGCCGCGAATGCAGCCTCGAGTTCGGCTTCGAGCGTGGGCCGGTTGATCTTCTCCGGGAAGTCAAGGACGACACCGGTCGCGAGGGCGGGCTCGGCCCCCTTCTCTCCCTCCTTCTGCTCCGCCGCCGAACTGATCTCGCCGAAGCCCATCGAATACGTGGCCATTCGGCCGGGGAACACCTCGCGCAGCGTCCCCTCCACGGCATCGTCGTCACGGAGCGACGTATCGATCTTGTAGCGGAGGTCGGCCGAACCCTCGCCCGCGGTCACGGCGCTCACGGCCACGTCGGGCAGCACCGACACGGCCTTCCGCACCTCTGCGATGTCGAGCCCCTTGTCGGGCTGGAAGGCCACCTGCACGCTCGTGCCACCGGTGAAGTCGATGTCGAACAGGCCCTGGCCCCGGAGCCAGGCGGCGGCGAGGCCGGCGAGGATGAAGAGCGTCGAGCAGGCGATCGCCGTCCGCATCCAGCGGACGAACTGGAAGTTCGGCTGGCCGAAAATCCTCGCCATCGAGAGCGTCTTGAGCAAGCCGTTCCGCTCGGCGAGATCGAACACCACTCGCGAGCAGAAGACGGCCGTGAAGAGATTCAGCGTGAGGCCGAGCACGAGCGTGACCGCGAAGCCCTTGAGCTGATCCGTGCCGATCGCAAAGAGCACGATGCCGGTGATCAGCGTCGTGAGGTTGGAGTCCACGATCGTGGAAAAGGCCCGCTGGAACCCGTTCCGGATCGCCATCCGCACCGCCGCACCGCGATCGAGTTCCTCCCGCATCCGCTCGTAGATGAGCACGTTGGCATCCACCGCCATGCCCACCGAGAGCACGAGCCCGGCGAGGCCCGCGAGCGTAAAGGCCGCCTTGATCGAGATCATAAGCGCCAGCACGAGCAGGATATTGAGCAGTACCGCGAGATCGGCGACGAAGCCGGAGAACCGGTAATAGGCGAGCATGAAGCAGAGCACCACGATCGTGGCCAGGAGCATGGCCTGGGCGCCGGAGCGGATCGTGTCGGCCCCGAGCTGCGGGCTGATCTTCTGCTCGCTGATCGGATCGCTCTGGAGCGCCGCCGGCAGGCTGCCGGCATTGAGCACCTCGACCAGGAAGTTGATGTCGGACTGCTTGAAGTTGCCGGTGATCTGGCCGTTCGACGAGATGGCGCTGCGGATCACGGGAGCCGACTGCAGCACGTCGTCGAGCAGAATGCCGAGCCGGCTCTCGAGCCGGTTGGCGGGGTCGGGCAGGTTCTGGCCGGTGAGTAGGCCGAACCGGGCCGCCCCCCGGGAGTTGAACGTGAAGTTCACGCAGGGCTGCAGGCTTTCGTCGAAGCTCGAACTCACCCGCCCCAGGTCGCCGCCGGTGACGTCGAAGCGGTCGAGCACCACGAGCACCTCGACCCGCCCGTCAGGCATGGCCCGCGTGACGAGCCCGCGGTTCTCGACGGGATTCATCTTCTGCGTGTCGAGCTCGACCCAGCGGGCGGCTGGCTTGCCCTCGAGGTTGACGGTGGTGCCGGCAGTGCGGCCAGCAACCTCGATCACCTGGCGGTGCCGCGGATCCTCGGGATTGGCAAGGATGCGGAACTCGAGCACGCCGGCGCTCGACACGATCCGCTTGATGAGATCGACCTCCGCCTGATCGACCTCGGGCACGATCACTTCCAGCTGATCGAGCCCATACCGCCGCACCGTGACCTCCTTCTGCCCGCCCGGGTTCACACGGCGGCTGACGGCGGCGACGAGTTTGTCCATATCCACCGCCCCGGCCTGTGCCAGGACGTCGAAGTCGAGCACCGGGCTCTCGGCGGTGCCGCCGCGGCGCACGAGCCGCAGATCGCTCCCCTCGCCGCCGAGCGACTCGAGGCTGCGCAGGCCCGCCTCGCGGGTCGCGGCATCACCGGCATCGACCCGGACCGTAAGCCGGCCACCGGCTCCGCGGGTCACGCTGCCGAGGCGGGGCTCGGACGCCGTCAAAACCTGCTCGATCCGGCCGATCGCGTCGTCGATCCGGGCTGCCGACTGCTTGGACGTGTCGACCTCATAGACGAGGATCACGCCCCCCTTGAGGTCGATGCCGAGCCGGGGCGGCCAGCCCATCCAGGTGATCAGGCCGCCAGCAGCGGCCGCCGTGAGCACGGCCGCGATCCTGCCCCACATGTCGGAGGCCCGAAACCGCTTGGCGATCACCCAGGCCAGGAACGTGGGAACGGCCACGCAGGCCAGCGCCAGGATCCAGACGGCCCATCCCTCCCGCCACCAGGGCGTCTCGACCACGGGCACGGCCGCGGGGGCCGTCGCCGCAGCCTGGGCGAAGAGTGAGATGGCGAAGCAGGCAGGGTTCATGAGTCGTCTCTCGTGGTCCGGGAGGAGTCGGCGTCGCCCAGCACACGGGCGATGCTGCCGAGCGTGACGGTGATTTTCACGTTGGCCGCGTCGTCGATCTTGAGCGTCACGCGGTCGCCGTCACGATCGACGGAGGCGACGGAGCCGTAGATGCCTGATGTCGTGACGACGCGGTCGTTCTTCTTGAGGCCGGCCAGCAGTTCCTGCTGCCGCCGCTGCTTCTCCTTCTCGGGACGAAAGAGGAGCATGTAGGCCGCGAGCAGCACCAACGCGATCGGCAACGTGTTGACGAGCGTGCGGACGAACTCCGGGGGCTGCTGGCCGGCAGGCTCCGCCTGGGCGACGACCACGAAGGCCGCAGCCGGCCCTGCCACCGGTGACGCGGGCACGAGAGGCGGTGACGAGAGCGGCATGGCGGCGGAGGGGCTCGAGGAGCGCAGAACTGTCCGGAAGGCCGGCCCCGGAGGCCCGCCGATCGGCCGGAAGCCCGCAAATGTAGTGGCCCGGGCGTTCCACGGACAAGACCGACCGTCCGCCCGGCGGCTACCGGCTCACCCCGTGCCGACCAACGCGGCGAGCAACGCCCGCCGCTCGGCCTCGAACCGCCCCACGCCGATCGCCTCGCGGAGCCGGCCCACCAGCCGCTGATAGAACGTCAGATTGTGGATCGAAGCGAGCACCGGCCCGAGCATTTCGCCGGCGAGAAAGAGATGCCGGATGTAGCTGCGGCTGTGGCGGCAGGCGAGGCAGGGGCAGTCTTCTTCGAGCGGCCGTTGGTCGGTGGCATGCACCGCATTCCGCAGCCGTACCTGCCCGGTGAACGTGTAGACGAGCGAGTTGCGTCCGCACCGCGTGGGCAGCACGCAGTCGAACATGTCGATGCCGGCGGCCACCGCGGCGACGATGTCCTGCGGCTGCCCAACGCCCATCAGATAGCGGGGCCGATCGGTCGGCAGCGCGGGCACCGTCACGGCGAGCGTCGCCTGCATCGCCTCGGGCCCCTCGCCGACGGACAGCCCGCCCACGGCATACCCCGGAAAGTCGAGTTGCCGAAGCCCAGCCGCGCTCTCGAGCCGCAGTTCGGGATCGAGCCCGCCCTGCACGATGCCGAAGAGCGCCTGGTCGGGCCGGCGATGCGCCGCACGACACCGCTCGGCCCAGCGGAGCGACCGCCGCATCGCATCCGCTACCGGGCCGCGTTCGGCCGGCAGGGCCACGACGTGATCCATTTGCATCGCGATGTCAGCGCCGATCCGCTCCTGGATCCGCATCGAGTTCTCCGGCGTGAAGGCCACGGGAGCGCCGTCGATGTGCGACCGAAAGAAGGCCCCCTCCTCCGTCACCTTTACCTGCGTGGCGAGACTGAACACCTGATAGCCGCCGGAGTCGGTGAGCGTGGGGCCGTGCCAGCCCATGAACCGGGCCAGGCCGCCCCCCTGCTCCACGATCGCCTCGCCGGGCCGGAGATGCAGGTGATACGCATTGGAAAGCAGCATCCCCGCCCCGGTCTCGGCCACCCGCCCGATATCGACCCCCTTCACGGTCGCCGCGGTTCCCACCGGCATGAACAGCGGCGTCGGCACGCTCCCATGCGGCGTCGCGAGCACGCCCGCCCGCGCCGCTCCATCCGTCGCCTCGACCGTAAACGCAAATCCTGGCTGCATGGAGGGAGGTTTGGAGGGATTGCCCGTGCCGCCGAGCCGGCGTTGCTGCCAAGCGCAGGCATGGATGCCGAAGCGCAGGCAGCATCGAGTGAGCGAAGGGCAGGATGCCCGTAGCGAACGTCCGAGCGAGACGGCACGGGCAGCCCCGACGCCCGCGCGAAGACCTAGAAGATACCGAGCGCCTCGAGCGAGTAGCGGACGACGAGGCCGGCGACGACCACGCTCACCATGCTCATGAGCTTCACGAGGATGTTGAGGCTCGGGCCGCTGGTGTCCTTGAACGGATCACCCACCGTGTCGCCCACGACCGCGGCCTTGTGGGCCTCGGTGCCCTTGCCACCGTGCACCCCGCTCTCGATGTGCTTCTTGGCGTTGTCCCAGGCGCCGCCGGCGTTGGCCATGAACACGGCCACGCAGAAGCCGGTGGTGAGGCCGCCCACGAGCAGGCCCATCACGCCGCCGACGCCGAGCAGGAGGCCGACGGCGATCGGCACCACGAGGGCGAGCAGCGAGGGGAGCACCATTTCCTTCTGGGCGGCCTTCGTGCTGATCGCGACGGGGGCCGCGTAATCGGGCGTGTCGGTGCCCTGCATGATGCCCGGCTTCTCGCGGAACTGACGGCGGACTTCCTCCACCATGCCCTTCGCGGCCCGGCCCACGGCCTTCATCGTCAGGGCGCAGAACACGAACGTGCTCATGGCGCCGATGAACAGGCCGACGAGCACCTTCGGATTCATGAGGGTGACGTCGTAAAACCGCATGTAGTCGGCCATGCGGGCCTTCTTGACGGCCACGATCCGATTGGCCTTCTCGAGTTCGGCGAGGGCGTCGGCGGCCGGCATGTTCGCCACGACGGTCTTGGCCGGCAGTTGCTTGAAGTCCGGCACGGCCGACTCGTCGAGCAGCATCCAGGTGGTGTTCTTGGCGGGCTCGGGGCCGAGCTTCACGGCGATGCCCTTGGAGAGCTTCACCCACGTGCCTTCGGTGAGCTGCTCCCGCTTGCCGGCGATCGTCAGGTATTGGTCAGGCGTCCCCTCGACGTTTTCGGCGACGGCTTGGCCCCAACGCTCGAACCCGATCCGAACCTCTTCGACGTAGGCGGCGAGCAGGGCCAGCGCCGTGAGCGCGGCCGAGCCGATCGCGAACCCCTTGCCCGTGGCGGCGGTCGTGTTGCCGAGGGCGTCGAGGGCGTCGGTCCGTTCGCGGACGATCTCAGGCAGCCCCGCCATCTGGGCGTTGCCGCCGGCGTTGTCGGCGATCGGGCCGTAGGCGTCCGTCGCCAGCGTGATGCCGAGCGTCGAGAGCATGCCGACGGCGGCGATGCCCACGCCGTAGAGGCCGAGGGCGAAGGCGTTGGGGTTGGCGAAGTCGAAGCCGTTCGCGAAGCCGAAGGAGAGCAGCGTGGCCGCGCCGGTGATGAGCACCGGGGCCCAGGTGGAGAGCATGCCCTCGGCCACGCCGCCGATGATGATCGTCGCGGGGCCGGTGAGCGCCTGGTCGGCCAGTTCCTTCGTCGGCTGATACTCGTTGCTCGTCGAGTATTCGGTCCACTTGCCGATCAGCCAGCCGGCTACGAGGCCGATGATGACGGAGATCGCGACGCCCCAATAGGTGCCCTCGGGGCCCCGCATCAGCAGGAACGTGACGACGAACGTGGCGATGACGATGGCGATCGTCGAGAAATTGATCCCCTTGGCGAGGGCGCCCAGCAGGGCCTTCTGCGACGAGTCCTCCTGCGTCCGCACCTGGTAGATGCCCCAGACGGAGAGCAGCGTGCCCACGGCGGCGATGGCCATCGGCAGGAACAGGGCCGCCATCTGCATCCGGTAGTCGCCCACGAACGCAGCCACGCCGAGGGCTGACGTGGCGAGGATCGAGCCGCAATAGCTCTCGTAGAGGTCGGCGCCCATGCCGGCCACGTCGCCGACGTTGTCGCCCACATTGTCGGCGATCGTGGCGGGGTTGCGGGCGTCGTCCTCGGGAATGCTGTGCTCCACCTTGCCCACGAGGTCGGCCCCCACGTCGGCCGCCTTGGTGAAGATGCCGCCGCCGACTCGGGCGAACAGGGCCTGCGAGCTGGCGCCCATGCCGAAGCAGAGCATCGTGACCGTGATCTCCTCGAGCGAGAGCGGCGCGAAGCCGAGGGCGGGCACAGCCCAGTAGAGGATGAAGAACCAGAGCATGATGTCGAGCAGTCCGAGGCCCACGACGGTGAGCCCCATCACCGCGCCCGAGCGGAACGCGATCTGAAGACCCTCGTTGAGCGACCGCTCGGCACCGGCCGCGGTGCGGTTGCTGGCGAGCGTGGCCGTCTTCATGCCGAACCAGCCGGCCAGGCCGGAGAACAGGCCGCCGGAGATGAAGGCGAACGGCACCCAGGCGCTCTGCACCTTCAGTGCGAAGGCCATGATCGCCAGCAACAGAAAGATGCCGATGAAAAACATCGCCACGACCTTGTACTGCTGCTTGAGATAGGCGTCGGCACCGGTCCGGACGTAGCCGGCGATGTCGATCATCTTCTGCGTGCCGGCCGGCTGGGCCTCCATCCACTGAAAGAACTGCCAGGCCTGCCAGAGCGCGAGCAGCGCGCTTGCCACACCGAGCGCCCACCAAAAGCCGTAGGGCCCGAAGAGCCATACCGCGGACGCCTCGCCTCCGTCCGTGGCGAGGACGAGCGACGGGATGCTGGCCGTGAGCAGGGCCGCGCAGGTGACGATGGCAGAGATGAGCGACTTCACGTTCGGCGAAACTCCTCGAAAGGACGAAAAGACGGTGTCGGATGTTCGGTAGCGGGGGCGGATCAATTTCCCCTCGAGAGCGGGAAATTGAACCCGCGGATCGGAGGCGTGTCAAACCGCCCCAGCGCCGGGCCGGCGTTGCCCGTCCGCACCCCTGGCAGACATCCTTCACGCCGGTGCCCGCGAGGCGTCACTCGCCGCGAACGGCGGCCTTCCCGATCGCGTGGTAGGCGAAACCGCGCGACCGCATCTCCGCGGGGGCGTAAAGATTGCGGCCGTCGAAGATCGTCCGGGCCTTCATTCGCCGGGCCATCTCGTCGAAGTCGGGCCGCCGGAAATCCCCCCATTCGGTCACGATCGCCAGGCAGTCGGCCCCATCGAGCGCCTCGTACGGCCCGGCGGCATACGCGATCCGATCACCGTAGATGCCGCGGACGTTGGCCATCGCCTCGGGATCGTAGACCGACACGGCCGCACCACCGGCAAGCAGCCGCTCGATGAGATCGATCGCAGGGGCATCGCGAACGTCATCGGTTCGCGGCTTGAACGCCAGGCCCCAGATGGCCACCCGCCTGCCGGCGAGGCGGCCGCCGAAGTGCGCGGTGATCTTCTCGCCGAGCACCTGCTTCTGGGCGAGGTTCGTCTCGTGCACGGCCGCGAGGATCCGTGGACTCACGCCCTTGTCGCGGGCCATCGCGGCGAGCGCCTGCACGTCCTTTGGAAAGCAACTGCCGCCATAACCGGCGCCGGGAAACAGGAAGGCGAACCCGATCCGGCTGTCGTGACCGATGCCCCGCCGCACGTCGTCGATGTCGGCCTCCATCCGCTCGCAGAGGTTGGCCACCTCGTTGATGAAGCTGATCTTCGTGGCGAGCAGGGCGTTGGCCACGTACTTCGTCATCTCCGAACTCTCGGGCGACATGACGAGAAACGGATTCTCCGTCCGCAAAAACGGGGCGTAGAGCGTGCGGAGAATTTCGCCGACGTCGGCCGACCGCACGCCCACGACCACGCGGTCGGGCTTTTGGAAATCCTCGATCGCGGCCCCTTCCTTGAGGAACTCGGGGTTGCTGGCCACTCGGCAGTCGCGGCCGATCGCCGTCTTGAGCCGCTGCTCGATCCCTGCGCACGTGCCGACGGGCACCGTGCTCTTGGTCACGATCACCGCCTGCGGGTGGAGGTGCGGGGCGATCGAGGCGACCACCTTCCAGAGCGCGGAAAGGTCGGCCGAGCCGTCAGCCGCGGGCGGCGTGCCGACCGCGAGAAACACGACCTCGGCGCCGGAGATGGCGGCGGCCGTGTCGGTGGTGAATTTCAGGCGGCCCGCCCGGACGTTCCGCTCGACGAGTTCCTCGAGACCGGGCTCATAGATCGGAATCTCGCCCCGGTTCAGCCGGGCGATCTTGTCGGCGTTGATGTCGAGACAGGTGACGGAGTTGCCGCTGTCGGCGAAGCACGTGCCGGTCACGAGCCCCACGTATCCGGTGCCGACGACGCCGACCCTCATGCCTGCTGGTCTCCGTCGGCCGGGGCGTCGGCCTCCTCCTGCTCGCTCGGCGGCACGGGCACGACGGCGGCGAGCGAGTCGCCTTCGTCCATCCGCATGATCCGCACACCCTGCGTGTTGCGGCCCATCGGGCGGATCTCGCGGACGTTCACCCGCTGGATCTTGCCCCGCGCGGTCATCATCAAAACCTGATCATCGTCCCGAACGGTCACGATCGACACGACGGAGCCGTTGCGGGCCGTGGCCTTGATGTCCCGAATGCCCTTGCCGCCGCGCCGCTGGGTGCGATACCGGGCGCCGCTCGAACCAGCCTCGCCGTCCCCCTCGTCGCTCGCCTCGCCTTCGACCGGCTCCTCGGCGACGGGCTGCTCGCCCCCCTCCTCGGCTCCCTCTTCGCCTGGCGCCGGCCCCGAGACGGGCGTGCCGGCGCCGAACGGCGTCCGCTTGCCGTAGCCATGTTCGCAGACCGTGAGCAGCGTGGCCTCGGGCTCTGCCACGACCATGCCCACGAGCCGGTCACCGCTGCCGAGCTTGATGCCCCGCACGCCGCTCGTGTCGCGGCCCATGGGCCGGGCGTCGGATTCCGGAAACCGGATCGCCATGCCCTTTGCCGTGGCCAGCACCAGCTCGTCGCCCGGCTTCGTGATCACGGCATCCACGAGTTCGTCGCCTTCGCGGAGCTTCACCGCGATCAGCCCCTTCGTCCGTCGGCGGCGATACTGTTCGAGCGCCGTCTTCTTCACCATGCCGCTACGGGTGGCGAGCATGAGGAACTGATTCGGGTCCTCGAAGCCGCCCACGGCCCGGCAGTCGGCCACCTTCTCCCCGGTCTCGAACTCGAGCAGATTGACGAGCGCCCGCCCCTTGGCGTCGCGGGCCAACTCGGGCAGCTCGAACACCCGCATCGAAAACACCTTCCCGAGCGTGGTGAACACGAGCAGCCAGTCGTGGGTGCTGGCCACGAACAGGTGCTCGATCGGATCCTCCTCGTCGGTGCTCGTGCCCTTGATGCCCTTCCCGCCACGGCGCTGGGCCCGGTAGACGTCGGCGGCCGTCCGCTTCACGTAGCCGGACCGGCTGATGGTGACCACCATCGTGGCCTCCGTGATCAGCTCGGCCATGTCGCGAATGTCTCCCGCCTCGCCACTGATCTCCGTCCGGCGATCGTCGGCGTGCTTCGTTTCGAGCTCGGACAGGTCCTCGCGGATGAGCGCCTTGATGTTGGCGTCGCTGGAGAGGATGCGCCGGAAATCGCCGATCTTCGCCAGCAGATCGCGATGTTCTCCACCGAGCTTTTCCTGCTCGAGGTTCACGAGCTGGCCGAGGGTGAGCCGCAGGATGGCGTCGGCTTGCACCGGCGAGAGCCCGTACGAGTCGCTCACGCCCCGCTCGTCTTGCAGCACTGCGAAGCCTTCGGCTCCGAGCGCCCGCTCCAAGAGCGCCGCCGGCGCCTGGAGCTGGCAGAGCCGCTCCTTCGCCTCGGCCTGCGACCGCGAGCTGCGGATGATCTTGATCACCTCGTCGATATTGGCCAGCGCGACGAGCAGTCCTTCGAGCGTGTGCTTGCGGCTGCGGGCCTTCTGCAGCAGGTGCTGCGTGCGGCGGCGGAGCACCGTCGTGCGGTGCCGGAGGAACTCCTCCAGCATGTTCTTGAACGACAGGATTCGCGGCTTGCCGTCGACGAGCGCGAGGAAGATGAGCGAGAACGAGGTCTGGAGCGGCGAAAACTGATACAGCTGGTTGAGCACGACGTCGGGATCGGCGTCGCGCTTCAGCTCCAGGATCAGCCGCACCGGCTCCTTGAGATCGCTCTCGTTGCGGATCGCGGAGATGCCCTTGATCCGGTCGTCGTTGACGAGCTCGGCGATCTTTTCCTCGATCGCGTCGCGGGTCTGCTGATACGGAATCTCGGTGACGACGATCCGGTGGCGGTTCTTGCCGAACTCCTCCACGTGGGCCCGGGCCCGGAGCGTGATCGTGCTGCGGCCGGTGAGGTAGCCGCGGGCGAGCGCCTCGCGACCCATCACGATGCCGCCGGTCGGGAAATCGGGGCCAGGCACGATCTGGAGCAGCTCGGCCATCGAGATGGCCGGGTTGTCGATCATCGCGATCAAGGCCCGGCAGACCTCGCCGAGGTTATGCGGCGGGATGCTCGTGGCCATGCCCACGGCGATACCGCCGGCACCATTGACGACGAGATTGGGAAACCGGCTCGGCAGCACCACCGGCTCGGTGTTTCGTTCGTCGTAGCTCGGTACATAATCGACCGTGTCGAGTTCGAGATCGTCGAGCATCATCGCCGCGATCGGCGAGAGCCGGGCCTCGGTGTATCGCATGGCGGCCGCGGGCAGACCGGCGATGGAGCCGAAGTTGCCCTGCTTGTCCACGAGCACGTGCCGCATGTTCCATTCCTGGGCCATGCGGACGAGCGTGGGATAAATCACGCTCTCCCCGTGCGGATGGTAGTTGCCGCTCGTGTCGCCGGAGATCTTGGCACACTTCACGCGGGCCGCGCCGGGCGAGAGGTTCAGGTCGTTCATCGCGACCAAGATTCGCCGCTGCGACGGCTTGAGCCCGTCGCGCACGTCGGGCAGGGCCCGGCTCACGATCACGCTCATCGCGTAGGTGAGATAGCTGTCTTTGAGTTCCTGCTCGATCGGCAGTTCGATCAGCCGCCCGCCGGAGATGTCACGCAGGCCATCCGTCTCGTCGGCACCGGAATCCCCAGGCGTATCAGCGTCTGCCAAGTCGAAATCTCCACGCGAATCATCCCGCAAAACAGCCCTGCGGGAAGCCTGAACATACCCGGCTGGCCGGGGTGGTCAACCGTTGGCACAGCCCGCGGCCCGACCGTCGTTCCGGGCGAAAAAATGCCGGCTCGGGGGCGGCGCAAGTCTCGTCGCCGTGGACCTCGAGCTTGCACCGACCCCCGTGCCTCCCGCTGTGGAGAGGCCGGCTGACTGGCGAGTGACCGGACTACGCTTGCTACTTCGCGAGGGCGGCTTCGATGGCCTTGGCGAGGTCCGGGCTCTCCGGCGCGACGCCCGACTTGAAGCGGCCGATCACGGAGCCGTCCTTGCCGATCAGGAACTTCTCGAAGTTCCAGGCTACTTCGCCCTTGGGGTCGGCCGACTCGGTGAGCGACTGGTAGAGGGCGACCTTCCCGGGCCCCTTGACGGTGATCTTCGAGAACATCGGGAAGGTGACGCCGTACTTCGTCGAGCAAAAGCTGGCGATCTCGGCATCCGTGCCGGGCTCTTGGGCGCCGAAGTCGTTGGCCGGGAAGCCGAGGATCACGAAGCCCTTGTCCTTGTATGCGTCGTAAAGCTTCTGCATGCCGGCGTACTGACCCGTGTAGCCGCAGCGGCTGGCGACGTTGACGACGAGCACGACCTTGCCCTTGTAGCTCGCGAGATCAACCGGCTTCCCATCGATCGACTTCATCTCACCGGCGAGCGGGGCGGCAGCGAGGGCGTTCGATGCGGCACACGCGAACGCAATGCACGCGACGAGCATCACGACCAACTTGTCGATCGACATGGGAATCTCTCCGGTGAGCAGTGGGTGAGTCATATGCCCTTCATTAGAGACGCTCGCCGGCCAGCGTCCAAGTCGCCCTGTCACGCCCCCGTAGGCCCGTTGCTCCGCAACGGGCTGCGAAGAAGCCCGTCACAGAGTGACGGCCCTACGAAACCGGCGTCCAGTCACTGAACATCGCGGCCTGGCCGCGGTGGCTGCCCACCGCGTCGGTGAGGTTCCAGACGATCGCCCGTTCGATCCGAAACCGCTTTCCCGTGGCCGAGATCCGCACGCCCGAGTAGTCGTCCGCGTAGCCGTCCCGCCGCGTCCGCTCGAGCAGCCGGGCCCGTTCGTCGCGGTGCATCGGCTCGGCGGTGAGCCGCGACGGCGTCTGCATGAACTGCGCCGGCGTCATTTCCCAGAGCGCGAGGGCCGCGGCATTGGCGTAGTTCAGGATCGGGTCGGCCTCGGTACCGTGCGAGACCACGATAAACGGGGCCCGAAACAGCCGCTCCGCCTGATCGAGCGGAGATCCTTCCCGCGACACGAGTTCGCGGCCGAGCATGTTCGCAAACGACGAAAGCAGGAGGCCGGCCTGCGTGATCCACTCCGGCCGGCCCCAAAAATGTCTGTCGTCGATGCCTACGACCACCACGCGTCAGACCGCGACAGCAGCGTCAGCCGCCCCCTTCCGCCGCCGCCAGCCCATCAGGCCTACGAGGCCAGCACCAATCGCAGCCATCGCATAGGTCGACGGCTCGGGCACGGCGTTGATCGAAACGGAATAAGCCGACAGGCCGGCTGTTGTCCAATTGCCACCCGATTCGAATGTTCTTTCCAATGTGCCAGAGTACGAGTATCCCGGGCACACCGGAGTTGTTTGAAAAAATGCTCACAAACCGGTCGGGCACCCCAGGTTCAGCAAAAAGGCCGAGCTTGACCGATTGCAGCGTCAGATACGCAGGGTTGCTTCCCGTCGTGAACCCCTGAGCCAGCCCAGAGTACAGACCGGCCGTGGTCGCCGACACGACGATATCCGTGTTTGTGCCGTTCAGGCCGCCCGTACCACTCGCCCCCAGATTTCCGAACACGACTTCAGCGGTCGCGATGTTCGTGAATCCGATCCCCACCACGCAGAATGCGACCAATCGGGCGAGGGAATGACAACCTGCGCTGCAAGAAATCATCGGATGGCATCCGTAGGCGCGATGGACTTGGTCAAACTCCGCTTTCACTGGATCAGGGTATCGCATGCTGCCCCAGCACACAAGATTTCGGGTTCCGATACAGCCGCACACCAAAAAAGCTCGTGTGCGAGGTCGGTCGGCCATTTGGCCGCCCGTTGCGGAGTAACTGGCCTACGGGTGCGAGGGGGGCCAGTTCGACACTCACGCCGCCGGCTGGGCTGCAGCCGGCGACTCGATGACCGGGGCCGGTACCGCACGAAAGACGCCGGCAATCGCGAGCCAGGCGGACGCCGCCAGGAGCAGGCAGCCGCAGCCGATGAACACGGCCGCCCATGGGCTTCGCTTCACCCGCACTCGCCACACCGCGTGCCGCACGCGACGGGTCACGTCGGCCCAGCCCTCCGGCGATGTCTTGGCACCGATCGCCACGAGGCTGATGCTCCGCATGCCGCCGCGGCCGTCGAGATGCACCTGCACGCCCCGCCCCGGAAGTGCCACCGTTTCGCCGGCCCAGCGGGCCTCCGGATCGAGCCGCGACGCGATCTCCGCCATGACGGGCCGCAGCTGATCGAGGGAAACGTTGTAGACCACGAGCCGCGGCCGCGTGGCGAGCAGGGCGATCGCCGTCAGGAATGCGAAACTGACCAGCGGCACGACGAGCCGCCAAGGCCAGCCGGTGCCGGCCGGCTGGAGGATGCCGAGCGGGCCGGCGATCATTGGCCCCGCCACCGCGGCCGCCAGGAGCACCAGGTCACGGCCGCCGGAGATCGCCACCGGCCGGCGGCGGAGATGAAACAGGCCCACGCAGACGAGATAGAGCCCTGGCGTCAGCAGCACGACCCACAGGGGAATGGACGACTCGAATGGCATGGTCACGTGATCACCCGACGGCCCGCCAGGCCATCCACGCGAGCACTGCCAGCCAGCCGAGCTCCACTGCGAGCGCCATGACGAACGCGGGACTGACGGTCCTCGTCATCGTCGGCCTCGCTTCAGACGGAGTCGGGCACGACGAATGACAGATCACGGGCGAACGCCTCGCCGAACTCGTAGACATCGTGAAAGTCTTCTCGCTTGTCGGAGCGGGTTTTTCGCATCTGGCCGATGTCGATCATGTTGAACACGATCTCGCCAAAGTCGGCGGTGGTGCGAATGCCCCAGGTCGAGAGCACCTTCGGTGCGAGGTAGCCGTATTGCTGCAGGCCGTAGAGCCGCGCCGCCTCACAGAGCTGCTGACCCGATACGTGCTGCTCCGTCTGCCGACGGCGGCCCTTCCCCCCCCGTGACCGGGGCTTGGGGGCCGGCTCGGCCTCGCCACTGCGGAACGACTCCATTTCCTCGAGGGCGGGCTCCTGCCCCAGCCCCAGCGATTCCTGGGCGAACGACAGGGCCTCGAGCACGAAGAGGTACGCCTCGAGTGTGTACCGCTGATCGTGCTTGAGCAGCTGAAACAGCGGGTGCGTGGGATCGACGATCGGCATGAGTGTCTCGAGACGGTCGAGGTGGATGTGCCTCGAGTATACCGATCCGCAACGGGGTCGCCGGCCCGCCTCGTCCGGCGAGGCGCTGCCCTACGGCTGCGGCCGGCCGTCTTCGAGAATGTAGGTGTAGCCGAAGGGCGTGACGGGCTTGGCGAAGTCGCGGATCAGGTCGAGTCCCTTGTCGATCAGGTTGGTGGTGGGATCGAACTGGTAGACGTCGCGATCCTGCCCGCCCGGCTTGTGGATCTGGATCGCGAATGGCATGAGGTCGCGGCTCTGGAGGATCAGCTCGACCTTGGCGAAGTTCGCCGCATCCGCCTGGTAGCGGGGCAGCGCCTCGAGCCAGATCTGGTCGGTCACGCCGGGAGGCGTCACCAGCCGCATCCAATACCGTTTTTTGAGCGTCTCGGCCTTCGCCCCAAAGACGAATGGCAGCGGGCCGTCACTGATCGCCTTGCCCCGCATCTCCGGCGGCAGCTTCGTCTCGCGGAGTTGCCGCTCCGTGTGACGAAACTCGTAGATGCTCTCGCCGTTGCAGACCCAGTGCTCGCCCGCCTCGCCGCCGCGGGTCTCATATCGCCGCTGCTCCGGGCTCCACTGCTTCGATTCCTTGACGCGGAACAGGCCCTTGTCGGGGGACGCATACTTGAGTTCACCGGTGCTCTCGGCGAATGCCAGCCGGTCGCCGGTGGCATCCGCCGGGCTCCAGGCGTTGTATTCCCACTTGCGGAACGTGCACGACCAGGTGCGAACCGCGTTGTTGCGGGTTTCCCAAGCGGCGAGCAGTCGATCGAGCGCGGCCTGCTCCTGCGGCGAGAGCGCGGGGGGCTGTGGGGTCTGCCGCCCGGCCTGTGCTGCCGGCGGCGGGGCCTGTTGCGGCTGCGGGGGCGCGACGGCCACGCGGGCCGGGGGCTGCGCCATGGCCGGGGCGGTGGTGAGCATCAGGGCCATGACGAGCGACAGGCGACGACCGGGCATGATGAAACCTTCCGGGGCTCGGGGCGGACGGCGTCGACCGTAGCAGGATTCCAAGCCGCGAACGAGGCCTATTTCGGCCGTTCCAGACCCGCGGCGACCCGCAGTTCCACGAGTTCCCGGGCGAACCCGCCGGACAGGATCGGGAACCGACACCAGGTCTTGGGGTCGAGGTTCTCGTCGTCGAGGTGGAACGACGGGGCATACCTTTCACGCTTCCATTGGTTGCGGCTCCAGAGCGTGAAGAACCGCTCCCCCCAGATCGCGAGTTGCCGCGGCGCGTGATGCGGAAACTCCACGACCAGCCGCTGCCAGGCCTCGAGCGGCGTCTGCTTGTCGCGGATGGCGAACCGCTCCACCGCATCGAGTACGTCGTAGGGCATGAGGTCGGCCTCGTCGGTCTGCCCCGCCGTCGGCGGTCGCAATTCGGCCGTGGGCGCCTGCACGTTCACGGCGGCGAGCGCCGGCAGCGGGCCGATGCCCTCCGGGCCGTCGTGCTCGAGCCACAGGAGCCAGCGGCGCAGGTAGGCCTTGTCGATGCCCGCGATCGGTGCGATGCCGCCGGAGGTATCGCCGTCCATCGTGGCATAGCCCACCGCCGCCTCCGAGCGATTGCTCGTCGAGACGAGCAGTCCGCCGGTGATGTTGGCCAGCATCCACACGCCCGGCGCGCGGACGCGGGCCTGGATGTTCTGCAGGGCCACGTCGTCGCGATCCCAGGCGAGGGGCCGGCCGATCGCCTCGGCCACGAGGGCCTCGTAGCCGCGCACGAGCGACTCGACGTCGAATTCGTGAAACGTGCCGCCGACGGCCTCGGTCAGCCCGCGGGCAGCCGCCCGCGTGACGGGGCCCGAATTGGCGGTCGACTGATAGACGCACGTCAGCGTGGCGGCGATGAGCGACGGCACGTCGTCGGCCGCGATGTCGCCCCGGCCGAGCCGGGTCGCGGCACCGGCAGCCGTGAGTTCGCCGCTCGACAGCCGCATCGCGACCGCCACGAGACAGGCCACGGCCGATGAATCGGCGCCACCGCTGGCCGACACCACGAACCTGCGGGATCGGCTCTTGCGGAGATAGTCGAACAGTCCGAGGGCGACGGCCCTGGTGAACTCCTCTTCCTTGACGTGCGGCCCGTGTTCCCAGGCATCGCGGCGATCGCCCGGCTCGTCACGGGCCGGCGCGAGCGTCGCCGGCCCGAACGGCACCGTCACGCAGCCCTCACCGTCATCGACCGCGGCGGCCGGCGCCCGCGCCTGCACGAGCCGATTGGCATCGACGTCGATCACGGCCGTCGTGAGGGTCTGGTCGTCGAACGTGAACCGGCGCCCCGCCGCCACGATCGCACCGCCGGACGCCACGATCACGCCGCCGTCGTAGATCGCCCGCCCTGCCTCGTTGCCCGCGAGGTTGGCATACACATATGCGGCACCGAAGGCCCGTGAGCCCTCCACCACGAATCGCCGTCGGATCTCGTCCTTGCCGAATGCGAAGTGGCTCGCCGACGGATTCAGGATCACGTCGATCCCGCGGGCCGCCAGGCTCGCACCGGGGCGGTTCGCCACCCAGGCGTCTTCACAGATCTCGAATCCGATCCGCACGCCGCCACAGTCGAATCGGAGGTCGCCGATCGGCAGGGTCGTGCCGTCGATCGTGAGCCGATCGACCCGGCCCCGCGTCCAGGGCCGAAACCAGCGCGGCTCATAGTGAATGCCCTCGCCGGCGAGGTGCTGCTTGCAGACGATGCCGGCCAGCCGGCCGTCGGCCAGGAGCGCAACGGCATCGTAGACGGCGTTCTCGAACCGCACCGGCAGGCCGACCGCCACGGCCATGCGCCGCGTCTGCGGCAGGATCTCGCCGAGCACCCGCCAGGCCATCCGCTGGACGCCGGGTGACAGAAACGCGTCCTCGCAGCCATAGCCGCTGATGCAGAGCTCGGGCAGGCAGAGGATCGACACCCCGGCGGCGCGGGCGGCGGCGATCGCCGCTTTGATCCGGTCGCGATTGCCGTCCCAGTCGAGCGGCGTCTGATTGACCGCCGCGCCACCGACGCGAATCAGATGCATGGACGCCTCATTTCAGTCAACTGGCATGGGTTCGGGGCTGCCCATGCCCTGTCGCCGGACGCGTGGCACCTAGCCCGGCTCCTCGAGATACGTGTAGCCGCCGAGGCCTTCCTCATAGAACTTGAGGAACCGGCCGGCCTGGCCGTCGCAGATCCGGCCCTCACGGACGGCCTGCTCGATCGATTGTCGGAGCTTCTGCACGAGGTCGTTGGAGTCGAATTCGACGTAGTCGAGCACCTCCCGCACGGTGTCCCCCTTGATCACCGCATCGACCACCACCTCGCCCCGCTCGTCGGTACTCACATGCACGGCGTTCGTGTCGCCGAACAGATTGTGGAGATCGCCGAGGATCTCCTGGTAGGCGCCGATCAGGAATGCGCCGAGGTAGTAGGGGTCGTTCTGCCAGGTGTGCAGCGGCAGCGTCCGCTTCACGTCACGGCGGTCGATGAACTGGTCGATCTTGCCGTCGGAATCGCAGGTGACGTCGCCGAGCACGGCCGCCCGGGTGGGCCGCTCGTTGAGGCGATGGATCGGCATTACGGGAAAGAGCTGCTTGATGGCCCAGCTGTCAGGAATCGACTGAAAAAGCGAGAAGTTGCAGAAGTAGGTGTCGGAGAGCGAGGCCTGCAGGCCCTCGAGCTCCTCCGGCACGTATTCCATGCCCTTGGTGAGCCGGGAGATCTTGCGGCAGATCGCCCAGTAGATGTTCTCCACCGCCGACCGCTGATCGAGCGGCAGATAGCCGGTGGCGAACAGGTTCATGGCCGTGTCGAGCGCCTGCTGGGCGTCGTGGTAACTCTCCAGCACGTTCCGCACGTTGATGCCCTGGTGGGTTTCCCAGAGGTCGTGCAGCGGCTGCTCGGCATCGGCCGCCGGCTCCGCCACCTCCCCCTTGCCCCCCTGCTCCGACACGCCCAACACGCCGAAGATCAGCATGCTGTGATAGGCCACGATCGCCCGGCCGCTCTCCGACACGATCGTGGGATGCGGCACGCCTGCCTCATCGCAGGCATTCTGCACGTGCGAGACGACGTCGTTGGCGTACTCCTGCAGGCTGTAGTTGACGCTCGACTCGAAGTTGGTCTGCGAACCGTCGTAATCGACGCCGAGCCCGCCGCCGACGTCGATGTACTTCAGGCCGGCGCCCCGCTTCACCAGCTCCGTGTAGATCCGCGAGGCCTCGTTGAGGGCCGCCTTGATGTGGCGGATGTTGGTGATCTGGCTCCCCTGATGGAAGTGGAGCAACTGGAGACAATCCTCCAGCCCCTTCGCCGCGAGCACCTCCAGCCCCTTCATGAGCTCACTGGCCGTGAGGCCGAACTTGCTGCGAAAGCCTCCCGACGACTGCCAGCGGCCGCTGCCACGTGTGGCGAGCTTCACCCGCATGCCGATCCGGGGGCGCACGCCGAGCTTCTCGGCGTAGTCGAGTACCAACTGCAGCTCCGAGAACCGCTCCACCACCGGAATGATGTGCCGCCCGATCTTCTGGGCGAGCATCGCCGTCTCGATGAACTCCGCATCCTTGAATCCGTTGCAGATGATCGGCGTCTCGTTGTCGGCCATCGCGATGACGGCGAGCAGCTCCGGCTTGCTGCCTGCCTCGAGGCCGAACCGATAGGGCTTGCCGAACTGCAGCACCTCCTCGACGACCTGCCGCTGCTGGTTCACCTTCACGGGATACACACAGCAGTACTCGCCGCGATACCCGCTCTCCTTCATGGCCGCGGAGAAGGCGCCGTGAATCTCCCCGAGCCGGTGCTGGAGAATCTCCGCGAACCGCAGCAGGATCGGGAGATCGATTCCGCGGACCTGGAGCCGATCGACGAGCGACTTCAGGTCGATGCTCTTGGTCGGGTTCTTGTCGGGATGAACGAGCAGGTGGCCGGTCGGACCGACCGAGAAGTATCCGTTGCCCCAGCGGGACACCTCGTACAGTTCGGCCGCATCGGCCGAACTCCAGTGCTCGACATCGAGATCGACCGCTGCCATCCGTGAACGTTCTCCTGACCGCGCTGCCCGGGCGGAGCACCGGGGGCGGCACCGCCCGATGCGACATATCGGCCAAGTGTAGCGTGGGCGGTCGGCAAGGCCATGCCAATCCCGCGGCTCACACCCGCACTCGCGACCACCGCAGCCGCGAGAAGATGACGAGCATCGCGAGCCCCCGCACGACGAGATCGGCGGCCATGGCATACCAGGCACCGACGGCCCCCAGGCCGCAGCCGTGGATCTCGCCCCATCCCCCCGGCAGTTCGGTCGTCGGCCAGGCAAGCAGGACGGCCAGCGGGAGCCGGATCACCGCCAGCCCGAGCATGTTCACGATCAGTGGCGGCCGAGTGGCCCCGCCGCCGCGAAGGCCGCCCGAACAGACCATCAACAGGGCCAGCGGCGGCTGGGCGAAGGCCACGATCCGCACGAGCGATGCCGTCAGTGACGCCACCTCGGGCTGCCGTCCGGCACCGCCCGTGAACCAGGCGGCGAGGAGGTCCGCCTGGCAGAGAAACACCAGCCCGACCGCTGACATCAGCACGGTGCAGGCCGCCGCGGCCAGCCAGACACTCCCGCGGGCCCGCCGTTCGTCCCGGGCCCCGAGGTATTGCCCGGCGAGCGTGGCCGCGGCCACGCCGAAGGCACTGCCGGGCAGGAAGGCGAGCGACTCGATCGTGATGGCGACCGAATGGGCGGCCGCATCGACGTTGCCCAGTCGGTTGACGATGCCCAAAAAGGCGAGGTGACACGCCGCATTGGCGGCCGCATCGACGCCGGCCGGCAACCCCACGCGAAGCAGACGGCCGAGCCAGGCTCGGTTCGGCCGCCAGTCGGACCAGGTCGGCCGGAGCCCGAACCGCCTCCGCCACACGAGCGCCGCGACACATGCGGCTCCGCAGACGTGCCCCGCGAGCGTTCCCCAGGCGAGACCGTCCCAGCCCAGCCGAGGCAGGCCCATCGCCCCGACGCCGAGGGCGAAGCTCGTCCCCGCGTTGACCAGGTTGACGACCGACATCGCCACCAGCCCCGCGACCATGTCGCCGGCACCACGGAGCACCGCGACTCCCACGTGAATCACGAGCATCGCCGGCAGCCCGGCCAACACGATCGCCAGGTAGCGATCGGCGAGTGCGGCGCTGTCCACCGGCAGGCCGAGCATGCCGCCGAAGCCACCGCCGCCGATTCGGATGATCACCAGCGCGACCAGCGTCACGACAGCTCCGATCAGGAATGCCTGGGCCGCAGCCCGCCGCCCGCCCGCCAGGTCGCCCGCTCCCACATGCCGGGCCACCAGCGCCGTCGCCGCGACGGATGGCACAGCGAACATCACCGGCAGGAAGGCGAGGGCATAGGCGACGAGTCCGACGGCAGCGAGGGGCTCGGCCCCGGGGAAAAGGTTGCCGGCGAGCCACTTGTCGGTGAAACCGACGGAGAGGGCGAGCACCTGCTCGACGAGCACCGGCAGCACGAGCCGCAGCATGACGGGCGTGGTGCCACGGCGACAGGAGTCGTCTCCTGCCCGTGTGGATTCCGGTCGCGGCTGAGGCCGAATGCCCGCGGAAGGCCGGTCCGCCGAGGGACTGCTCAGGCGAACAACTCCTTGATGACCTTGCCGGCGTTGGCAATTTTCATCGGCCGACCGTTCTTGGCAGTGAACGTGGTCTCCAGCGAGATGCCGAGGGACTTCAACACGCTCGCCATCAGGTCCTGCGAGGTGTAGGGCTCGGTCACCACCTCCTTGCCGTCGGCGCTGGTCTCGCCGACGACGATGCCGCGACGGAAGCCGCCGCCCCCCACCACCGTGCTCCAACTGCGGGCCCAGTGGTCACGGCCGCCGCCTCCGTTGATCGTCGGCGTGCGGCTGAATTCGCCCATCCAGATGACCACGGTGTCGTCGAGCATGCCGCGGTCGGCCAGGTCGCTCACCAGGGCGCTCATCGCCTGGTCGAGCACGGGAAGCTTCTGGTCGCGGAGCGCCGCGAAGATGCCGGCATGGTTGTCCCAGCCGCCGAGGTCGACCTCCACGAAGGGCACGCCCCTCTCCACGAGCCTGCGGGCCATGAGGCAGCCGCGACCGAAGCCGTTGTCGCCGTACTTCTGCAGCATCTCCTTCGGCTCCTTGGAAACCCTGAAGGCTTCCATCTGGCTGCTGGACATCAGCTTCACGGTCTTCTCGAGCACCTTCTTGTGCTCCAGGCTCGCGCCGCCGCGCTTCTCGGCGATGAATCGGTCTTCGATCGCCGCGAGCATCGCGAGCCGCTGGTCGAGCCGCGCCCGGTCGATGCCGCCGTCGAGGTTCCGCACGTTGCCGTTGGCATCGACGACGAACGGCGCCCAGGTCATGCCGAGAAAACCGGGGCCGACGCTGCCGCCACCGACCGACACGAAGGGAGGGATTTCGAGTTCGGCCACCTGACCGGCCAACTCGTGCGCGATCACCGAGCCGTATCCGGGATGCTCGACGTTGGGGTTCGGCACGTAGCCGGTGTGCATGTAGTAGCGGCCGCGCATGTGGTCGGCCTCGCGGGTGCTCATCGACCGCACGACGGCCATGTGGTGCATCTGCTTGGCCATGAGCGGCATGTGCTCGCTGATCGCGATGCCGTCGGCGCTGGTCGAGATCTGCTTGAACTCACCGCCGGTGGGGGCGCCCGGCTTGAGGTCCCAGATGTCCATCGTGCTGGGGCCGCCCCCCATCCACAGCAGGATGGCGGACTTGTGCCGCTTCTTCATGTCGGAGGCATTGGCCAGCAGCGTGGTTGTGAACGCCGTCGCCGGCGCCGCGAGCGCTGCGGCGCCCGCCAGGTGGCTCACGAAATGACGCCGCGACATGCCGGCGGGAACTTCCAACAGCCGAGACATGGGGACGCTCCTCGAGGGAAAATGGTCTCGATCCACGGGGCTGTGACTCAATGAATGAGGATGAATTCGTTGGAGTTGAGGACCGCCCACCAGATGTCCTGGAGGGCGCCGGCGACGTCGCCCTTCCTGGCCACCAGCAGGGCGTTGGCCACCGCCGTCTCCTTCGCCGACGGCTTCCGGGCCAGGGCGGCCAGATAGAGCATCCGCACCTTCTCGTCGTTCGCTTTCGGTCCCCGAGCAACCTCGTCGAGGAAGCCACCCTTGCCCGTGCTCGTCGCCTTCTTGATGAGCTCGCCGTTGAACATCATGAGCACCTGGGGAATCGACCCGTTGAACGTCGTGGTCTCGTCACCCTCGTCGGTGCCGAACGCGATCACGAACTGCGACATCCAGGTGTCTTTTTTCCGGGCTCCATCCTCGCCGGCCGCCTTGTCGGCCTCGGTGGCCGTGAGCAACGATTCATAGAGCTGCTCCGCCTGCATCTGGCGCAGGTAGAAGTGGCTGAACTTCGGCTTTTCCCCGACCGATGGATCGTCCCCGGCGTTCTTCGCAGTCGTCTTGCTCGAGAGCGAGTAGGGTTTCGACAGCGTGATCCACCGCATCAGCTCCTTGATGTCGAAGCTCTGCTCCCGAAACCGATCCGCCAATCCGTCGAGCAACTCGGGGTGCGACGGTGGATTGTGGTCGCCCAAATCGTCGATGGGCTTCGTGAACCCGTAGCCGAGAAAGTGACCCCAGATGCGATTGACGATCGCCTTCGGGAAGTTCGGGCTCGTTTTGATGAGCGTGGCGAGTTCCTTGCGGCGATGCACGCCATAGGGTGTGCCGTCCTCCATCGTGCCGGGCAGGTAGCCGCTTTTCGAGATCTCCGTGCCGTCGATGAACACGGGATAGGCCACCTTCATCAGGCCGTTGCGAAGCTCATAATACAGTTCCGCCTCTTCTGGATTGCCTCCTTCGCCCCGAAAGTCCTCGTCGACGAGCTCCACCCACTGCACGTCGTTGCTTCCCTCCCGGCGATTGAGGGCCCGCGTCTGCCGAAAGAAGGCATTGAGCTCCCAAAACTGATTTTGCTTTCCCTTGTTGAAAGGGTGGTTGTGGCACTGCGTGCACTGCACCTGCACGCCGAGAAAGATCTGGGCCGTCTTGGCCGTGGCCTGCACGCCGTTCTCCACGCCCATCTCCACCATCTTGCCACTGAGAAAGTTGGTGGCCCCGTTGAAGCCGGCGAGGTCTTTACGGTTGGTGTTGCCGCCGGTCGCGGTCACCAGTTCTTCCATGAATCGATCGTACGGGATGTTCCTGGCCAGGGCCCGCCGCAGCCACTGCCGCATGCCCGAGCGACTCACCCGGTCGTTGTCGGCATCGCGGCCGATCAGCACCGTCGTCCAGACGTCGGTCCAATGTCGGGCGAACTCGTCCTCGTACTCCTCGCCGAGCAGTCGTTCGACGAGCTCCGCCTGACGACTGGGCGTCGAGTCCTGGACGTAGCGGTCAAGTTCCGCCAGGGTTGGAACTCGGCCCACGAGGTCGAGGAATACGCGGCGACACCACTCGCCGTCGGCCGCAGCCGGCGATGGCTGAAGATTCGCATCGGACCACCCCGCCGCGACCTGTTCGTTGATGAACCGAACCGGCTCGATCCCGTAGTGGTCGTCCGCTCCGTGCGTCGGCACGACCGTGGCGATGCCGACGAAGAGCGACGCCGACAGAGCGGCCTGGAACCATCGCAGGCGATTCGAGCGGCACATGGCACCCTCGCGGAGCATGGGGAAGCCGAAACGTCCGACCCCCTCATGGTACCGCTTCGGATCGCTAGCTGCGAGCCGGGCGTGCCGACTCCACCTTTGGCGGCGCGGCCCGGCCAGTTCCCACTTCGGCCCCGACGAACTCGAGCATGGCCCGGGGCCCGGCATCCCCCAACCGCGGCGTCGCCAGCTTGAGAATTCGGGTGTAGCCACCCGGCCGGTCGACGAACCGAGGGGCGATTTTCTCAAACACGATCCGGGCCGCCTGCTTGTCGCCCAGCAGTTGAATCACCCGCCGCCGGGCGGTCACGGCCGGCGACATGGCATGGGCCCACTTCCGCCACTGCTCACTCTGCCTCCACTGCTTCCAGGCGGCCGAATCCCGCTCCGCGGAGGAGCCGAACTCGCGGGCCGTGTCGGCAGCGGCAAGGCCGCGTTTGGCAATCGTGATGCACCGCTCGACCAACGGGCGGACTTCCTTCGCCTTGGCGACCGTGGTGATGATCCGACCGGCGACCTTCGGAGCACCGACCTCACCGGCCTCCGAGTCACGCTCGGTCAGCATCAACGCCGACGCGAGGTTGCGCAGCAGGGCTCGCTGATGGGAGGGACTGCGGCCGAGAACCCGGCCTTTGCGACGGTGACGCATGTCGTGATTCCTTCGTTCGTGATGCCGTGGGCGAGAATGCTGCGGAAGACGGAAATTGGTGGATGCGGTCTGGTCTCGTCAGGCGGTGGCGCCGGCTGGCAGGGCCATGCCGACGTGCAGCCCGAGTTCCCGCAACTTCTCCTCGACCTCCGTGAGGGTCGTCTCTCCGAAATTCCTCATCTCAAGCAACTCTTCGCGACTCCGCGACACGAGGTCGCGCAATGAGGAAATGCCGGCCTCCTCGAGGCAGTTGTTGGCTCGCAGCGAGAGCCGCAGGTCCGACACGAGCATGCCGAGCCGGCTCTCCAGCGGCGCCTCGACGTTGAGCACGCCGGCAGAAGCGGGAAGCGCCAGGCCAGGGCCGGGCTGGGTGTAGCCGACGAAGGGGTTGAGGTGCTTGCGCAGAATCTTCGCCGCCTCGACCAGGGCCATTTCGGGCGTGACCGTGCCGTTGGTCCAAATTTCCATGGTCAGCTTGTCGTAGTTCGTCTTCTGCCCGACGCGGGTCTCCTCGACCTCGTACTTCACACGGGTGACAGGGCTGAACACGGCGTCGACGGGAATGATTCCGATTTCGTGCGACGCCTGGGTCTGCTCGCTCGAAGGCACATAGCCGCGGCCGTTCTCCACGACCATTTCGAGTTCGAACGGCACGTCGTCGGTCAACGTGGCGAGCACGAGATCCTTGTTCACGATCTCGACGGCTTCGTCCACCTGGATGTCGGCGCCCGTGATCGGACCGCGTGTCGACTTCTCGACCCGAATGACGCGGGTCGATTCGCTGTGATTCTTGACGACGAGGCTCTTCACCGCCAGGACGATGTCGGTGACGTCCTCGAGCACGCCCTTGATGGTCGTGAATTCATGGAGTGCACCGGCGAGTTTGATCTGCGTCACGGCGCTTCCCTCGAGGCTCGAGAGCAGCACCCGCCGGAGGCTGTTGCCCACTGTAGTGCCAAAGCCCCGTTCAAACGGCTCGGCCACGAACTTGCCGTAGGTGGGAGACAGCGTCTTGGCATCGGCGGTCACCGACCCCGGGAGCTCCAAACCTCGCCAGCGAATATGCATACGAAACTCCTTCGAAAGTGATGCGCGTGTTCTATTTAGAGCACAACTCGATGATCAGATTCGCCTGAACAGGAAGCGAGATGTCGTCGGCCGCAGGCAGACGATCGACCCGCCCCTCGGGCACGGCCCCCTCGCCGCGAGAGAGGAAACCTGGCACATCGCGGCGAAAATCCGCCAAGGCCGCGTGCACCAATTGCAGGCTGCGAACCCGGTTCTTCACCCGCACCAGATCGCCGGCCTTCACGAGATAGCTCGGCACGTCGACGCGACCGCCATTCACGGTGATGTGACCGTGCATGACCATCTGCCGGGCCGCAGCCCGCGAGGCTGCGAAGCCCAAGCGATGCACCACGTTGTCGAGCCGCCGCTCGAGGAGCGACATCAGCGTTTCGCCCGTGTTGCCCTTGCCGCGTTCGGCGCGGGCGAAATACGTGCGAAACTGCCGCTCGAGAACACCGTAGAAGTGCTTGACCTTTTGCTTTTCACGCAGCCGCAGACCGTAGTCCGTCGCCTTGCTGCGCCGCTTCTGCACCATGCCCGGCGGCGTGGGCCGACGCTCGAAGGCACATTTCGGAGTGTCGCAGCGGCTGCCCTTGAGAAAAAGCTTCAGCCCGTCCCGACGACAGAGCCGGCAGACCGGCCCGGTAATACGTCCCATGATGCTCGCTTATCCGTCTGTGAAACAGAACCCGTACGTGGAATACCCGTGATCGGAAACCGAACCGCCCCGGCGGCGATCCGCGTCAGACCCGCCTCTTCTTGGGCGGGCGACAGCCGTTGTGCGGCAGCGGAGTGATGTCCTCGATGCTCTTGACGTTCATGCCGGCAGCCTGGAGGGCCGTGATCGCGCTCTCTCGGCCGCTGCCAGGCCCCTTCACCCGCACCTCGAGCTCCTTGACGCCGAACTTTGCGGCCTTTTCCGCCGCCTGCTGCGCGGCGCACTGGCCGGCGAAGGGAGTGCCCTTGCGGCTCCCCTTGAAGCCACAGGTGCCACCACTGGCCCAGCACAGCGTGTCGCCGCGCGTGTCGGTGATGGTGACGGTGGTGTTGTTGAAGCTGGCCGTGATGAACGCGATCCCAGCGGCAACGCTCTTCTTCTTGGTTTTCGCTACCTTCGACATGCTCGCCTGCCCGTGATGAATTGACTCGTGACGCCCTGAACCGCAACGACCAGCCCCGCCGTCCATCCGCACCAGGCGGACGAAAGACCGGCCCCTGGATGACTACTTAAGATCCTTGACGCCCTTCTTGCCGGCAACCGTCTTCTTCGGCCCCTTGCGCGTTCGGGCATTGGTGCGAGTGCGCTGACCACGCACCGGCAGGCCTCGACGATGACGCAGGCCCCGGTAGCTCCCGATGTCCTTGAGCCGGGAAATGTTCTGCGCGACCTGACGCCGCAACTGGCCCTCGGCTACATAGTCTTTGTCGAGGAGCGAGGCGATCCGGGCGAGCTCGTCCTCGTGAAGATCGCGGGCGTTGCCCATCGGATCCACGCCCGCCTTGTGGCAAAGCTCTCGGGCCACACGCGGGCCGACGCCGTAGAGATACTGGAGCGAGAAGATCGTTTTCTTCTCGGAGGGGATGTCGACACCCATCAAGCGAGGCATGGCACGTATTCCGGAGACCGATGAACCGACGCGTAGTGAGCCAGAATCAAACCTAGGGATCGAGGCTCTGCGCAATGATCGGCCGAAGCCGCTCGATTGCCGCGAACCAGCCGCGACCGGTGCCGGCGACGTCACTCCGCCAGGGAGTCACCGCCCGCACCACCCGAATCACCCCTGACGCTGCTTGTGGCGAGGATCCGAGCAGACCACGAACACGACGCCGCGGCGCCGGACGATCTTGCACTTCTCGCACATGCGACGGACGCTGGCGCGAACCTTCATAAAAACGCTCGTGACTGCGGCCAATGGCAGGGTTGGAGGTGATGGCGGGAGTCCCAAACTATAGATCACGACGCGGGGCGTTCACAAGGGGGGGCCTTTTTTCCCGGTTCAGGGCGGCCGAGGTCGCCGGGCCGCGCCCCTCTCACGCGGTTTCTCCCACGGATTCCCCTGCCGCGGGCGGGGCGGTCAGCACCACCGGACCGCCGTCGGTGATGGCCACCGTGTGCTCGAAATGAGCGCTTGGCATGCCGTCAATCGTCGATTGCGTCCAGTGGTCGGCGAGCACCCGGACTTTCTTGGAACCCATGTTCACCATGGGCTCCACCGCGATCACGAGACCGGACTCGAGTTCGAAATCGTGATTCCGCCGAAACGCCGGGGTGCAAAAGTTCGGCACCTGGGGATCCTCGTGCATCGATCGCCCGATGCCATGCCCGACGAAATTCTCGACCACGGAAAAGCCGTGGTCACGAACGTACTTGGCCATCTCCGTGGCCACGTCGCTCCAGCGATTTCGCGTGGCCATCAACTCGATGGCGAGCGCAAGCACCCCGCTGGTGCAATCGAGCAGTTGCCGCACGCGGGGCTCGACGTCGCCCACCGGATGGGTGACCGCGGAATCACCGCACCAGCCTCCCACGCTGCAGCCGGTGTCGATGCTGACCACGTCGCCCGCGACCAGCACCCGGGAGCCTGGAATGCCGTGCACCACCTCGTCGTTCACCGAGATGCAGCAACTTGCCGGAAACGGCACCTTTCCGGGCACGCCCTTGAAAAGCGGCACGGCTCCATGCTCGATGAAAAACGACTCGACAGCGGCATCGATCTCGCCGGTCGTGACTCCGGGCTTGACGAGCGCCCCGGCGACCTGATGAGCCCCCCAGACGACCAGACCGGCGCGACGCATCAGCGCCATCTCACGAGCCGAACGCAAATTCACCACGACGACTCGAACCTCCTGGAAAACCGCGACTGGGGGCCGGCACCGAGCCGCCGCCAATCCACCAAGTATATCGGCTTCAGCGCCGCCGCGATCGTGCCCGAAACTGCTCCACCGCAAGCCCGACACGACCGAAGATCTCATCGGCCGAACCCAGGCCGTCGATGCTGGCGAGCTTGCCCTGCCGGGCGTAGTAATCGAGCAGCGGGGCCGTTTGCTCCTCGAAGCTCACGATGCGTCGCGAGAAGATCTCCGGATCGTCGTCCTCCCGCTTCCTAGCCAGCATCCGCCGCACGAGCTCGTCCCGTGGCACGGCGAGCTCGATCACCCCGTCCAGGCTCATCGCCCGTCGTTCGAGTAGATCGTCGAGCGTGGCGGCCTGCGCCAGCGTCCTGGGGAACCCGTCGAGCAGGCATCCGTCGCGACAGTCAGGCGACTGGAGCCGCTGACTGACCATGCCGACGATGAGCGCGTCGGGGACGAGCTGCCCTTGTTCCATGTAGCTGGCGGCCTGACGGCCCGCCGGCGTACCTTCACGAACCGCGGTTCGCAGCATCTCGCCGGTCGATAGGTGGGGCACCCGCAGCATGCCAGCCAGCCGTTGGCACTGAGTGCCCTTTCCCGCTCCGGGAGGTCCGATCAGGATCAGCCGCATGACGCGCCCACGTGGAAGAAGGGCCCGGGCAATCAGCCCTTCTCCAGCAGACCGGTGTAATTCCGCATCACCAGATGACTGTCGATCTTCTGGACGAGATCGAAGGCGACGCTGACCGCGATCAGCAGGCCGGTGCCGCCGTAGAAACTGGCGATCTGGGCCGGAATGCCGAGCGCACCCCCGACGATCGTGGGAATCACCGCCACGAGCGCCAGGAACCCGGCACCGACGTAGGTGATCCGCTCCATGACTCGCTCGAGATAATCAGCCGTTCGCTTGCCAGGGCGATACCCGGGGATGAAGGCGCCGAAGTTCTTGAGGTTGTCGGCCATTTCCTTGGGGTTGAAGGTGATGGCCGTCCAGAAGTAGCAGAAGAAATAGATCAACGCGACGTAGCACACGTTGTAGAGGTACGACTGTCCGCGGGTGAAGGAGTCGTGGAGCGAGCGGAGGAGATCGCTGCCCGGAAAGGCGCCGCTCAAGTATTGAAAAAACATCTGCGGAAAGAGCAGGAGCGAACTCGCGAAGATGATCGGCATCACTCCCGCCTGGTTGACACGCAGCGGCAGGTACTGTCGCGTGCCACCGTAAACCCGACGGCCACGGACATGCTTGGCGCTCTGCGTCGGAATCCGTCGTTGCCCCTGGGTCATGAACACCACGCCTGCCACGACGCCCACAAAGAGCGCCGCGAGCACGAGCAGCGTCTCGATCCCGAGCTTGCCGCCACCCCCACCGAGCTCCCAGCTGGTATCACTGCCGAGCTCGACGAGGGCGCTGGGCATCGCAGCCAGGATGCCGGCCATGATCAGCAGACTGATGCCGTTGCCGATCCCGAATTCGTCGATCTGCTCGCCGAGCCACATCAGAAAGATCGTGCCGGCCGTCATCGTCATGACAGCCACGAACTGCCAGACGAATGGCAGCCTGCCATCGACCAGAAAGCTCGATTGGATGAGCGACTGCTCGCCCACCCGCTGCGACGACAGGAACGCGACGTACGCCCAGCTCTGCACGATGCAGATCAACACGGTTGCGTAGCGGGTGTACTCGTTGATCTTCTTCCGCCCCGCCTCGCCTTCTTTCTGCAGCCGCTCGAGCGGGGGCCACACGGTGCCAAGCAGCTGGAAAATGATCGAAGCCGAAATATAGGGCATGATGCCCAGGCCGAAGATGGTGGCCTGCGAGAGCTGGCTCGCAGAGAACACGGCGACCGTCCGAAGCAAATCGCCGATGCCACCGGTCTGTTCGGCGAATGCGGTCATCGCCTGCGGATCGACGATGGGGAGCGGCACCTGCCAGCCCACGCGATAGATCGCCAGCAGACCGAGCGTCAGCAGGATCTTCTGCCGCAGCTCGGGAATCGTGAAAATGACGCGAAGTTTTTCCAGCACGGATCAGGCTCCTCGGAGAGTCGCGCCCATGGCGCCGTCAGAGCCTACCCGCCGGCGGGCTTTTTCCGCGATGCCTTTTTTACGTTCCGCTTCACGGGAGCCGGCCCCGGCAGAACGGTGGCCGTGCCGCCGGCGGCGGTGATCTTTTCGCGGGCCTGGGCGCTGAAGTGGTGGGCAGAGACCTTCAGCGCCTTCGTGAGCGTGCCGTTGCCCAGCACCTTCAGTTGTTCCCAAATGCCGGATGCGAGGCCGGCGGAGCGGACCGTCTCGGGCGTCACCTCGGCGCCGGCGGCGAACGCCTGCTCGAGCGACTCGACGTTCACCGACTTCACGATCCTCGCGTGCGAATTGTTGAAACCACGCTTCGGGATGCGGCGAATGAGCGGCATGCCGCCACCTTCGAAAATTGCCGGGGCCGACCATCCGGCCAGCTGCCCTTGGCCCTTGTTGCCCCGACCTGCATAGCGGCCCTTGCCCGAACCGGGCCCGCGGCCGACCCGCATCCGCTTGGCGTTCTTGTGGATGTCTTTGTTGACGTCGTTGAGCTTCATGATTCGATGCCGGATTCAGTTCCGAGTCGGACGGGGGATGATTCAGGAGAGCGATACGCCGCGGAGCCGTTCGACATCGGCCTTTGTCCGCAATTGCTTGAGCCCGTCGAGCGCCGCCTTCACGAGGTTCACGGGATTCGTGGAGCCATGGGCTTTGGTGAGCACGTCACGAATGCCAGCTGATTCACAGACGGCACGGACCGCGGCACCAGCGATGATGCCGGTGCCAGGGCCAGCCGGAAGGAGGATCACCTTGGCGGTCTCGTAGCGGCCCTCGACCCGGTGCGGGATCGTGCCTGCCTCGACCGGAACCTCGATCAGGTTCTTCATGCCGTCCTTGATCGCCTTTTCAACGGCAGGCGGAACCTCGTTGGCCTTGGCGTAGCCGCAGCCCACCTTGCCACGGCCGTTGCCCACCACGACGAGGCCGGCAAAGCTGAAGCGCCGACCGCCCTTCACCACCGTGGCGCACCGCCGGACCTTCACGACCTTCTCGACGAACTCGCCAGTCCGAGATTCCTTGCCAGTCGACACGTTGGACACTCCAGATTCCCAGGTTCAGGTTCGTAGTTCTTTAGAAGTCGAGGCCGGCGGCCCGCGCGGCGTCGGCCAGGGCCGCGACACGGCCGTGATACTTGCATTCACCGCGGTCGAAGCAGACCTGCGTGACGCCCGCAGCCTTGGCTCGTTCCGCGACCGCCCGCCCAATCGCCTCCGCCGCCTGCTTGTTGCCGCCGAAGGACAGGGTGTCGCGGAGCTGTTTGTCGCGGGAGCTCGCCGAGGCGAGCGTCCGCCCCGAGGCGTCGTCGATCACCTGGGCGTAGATGTGCTTGTCGGTGCGAAACACCGACAGCCGTGGCCGTTCGGCGGTGCCGCGAATGAAGCGACGAACCCGATGACGGCGCCGCAGACGCTGCCGAAGGATGGTGCGGGCATGTTCCATGGTGGATCAGTTCCGAATCAAATGTTGTGGAGGATATGTGCGGGTGGAGGATGCGTGCGATGGCGAAAGGAATGGAGTTTCAGGCGACCTTACTTGGTGACCGCCTTGCCCGCCTTCCGGCGAACCTGTTCGTTCTCGTAGCGGATGCCTTTGCCCTTGTAGGGCTCGGGCTTCCGCAGGGCACGCACCTCGGCGGCGAACTGGCCCACCAGCTGCTTGTCGATGCCCTTAATGGAAACATGCGTCTGATCAGGAACGGTCACGTTCAGCCCAGCCGGGATGGGAACCTGAAGTTCGTTGGCGAACCCAACCCGAAGCTGCAGGGTGTTCTTCTGCAATGCCGCCAGGTAGCCGACGCCGACGATCTCGAGCTTCTTCTCGTAGCCCTTGGAAACGCCCTCAACCATGTTGGCGGCCAAGGCCCGCGTCAGTCCGTGCACCGACCGGGCGATGCGGTTGTCGCTGCCGCGAGTGACGGCGATCTGACCGGCGGCCGCATCGACCGATACGGACACCGCCGGATGGAGTCGTTGCTCCAGCTTGCCGAGCGGTCCTTCGACCGTCAGCACGCCGTTCGCCACGACCGCCTTCACGCCCTTCGGGATACTGACTGGAGATTTGCCAATCCGGGACATCGCTGCCTGACCTTTCGCACTACCACAGTTCGCAGAGGACTTCGCCGCCCAGCTTCCGCTGCCGGGCCTCGCGGTCACTGACCACGCCGCTCGACGTCGACAGGATCGAGATTCCGAGACCGCCGAGAATCGGACGGAGGCGGGCCGACCGGCTGTACACGCGCCGGCCCGGCGTGCTCACCCGCTTGATGTGCCGGATGAGCCGTTCGCCGTTTGGTCCGTACTTCAATTCGAGCTGCAGATGGGGCACCGGCTGGGAGTCGACTTCGCGCCAATCCCAGATGAATCCCTCGCGCTTCAGCACCTCGGCCACGCCGCGCTTCACCTTTGAAATCGGCACCTCGACAGTGGCGCGCTCGACTCGCACCGCATTGCGGATGCGGGTGAGCATGTCGGCGATCGGGTCGGTCATCATGTCAGGAGAACCCTTTCCTTCATCTCTCGCTCAACGTGTCTTGTCTTTGGCTTCGCTTCGGCCCACTTACCAACTGGCCTTCTTCACGCCCGGAATGCAGCCCTGATCGGCCAGCTTCCGGAAGCAGATCCGGCACGTGCCGAATTTGCGATAGACAGCCCGCGGCCGGCCACACAGCATGCAGCGGCGAACGGCCCGAGTGGAGTACTTCGGCTTGCGAGCAGCGGCCGCGATCTTCGATTTGCTTGCCATCGTTTCCTATGCCTCGCCGTCTTTCTTCAGGGGCATGCCCATCGCCCGCAGAAACTCCCGCGCCTCGTCGTCGCTGCGTGCCGACGTGACGAGCGTGATGTTCATTCCCTGCGGACGCGTGTACTTGTCGGGGTTGATCTCCGGAAACACCATCTGCTCGGAGAGCCCCAGGCTGTAATTGCCATTGCCGTCGAACGCCGTGCTCGAGAGGCCACGGAAGTCACGAACCCGTGGCAGGGCCAGCGACACCAGTCGGTCGAGAAACTCATACATCCGGCGGCCACGCAGCGTGACCTTGCAGCCGATGGGCAGGTTCTCGCGGAGTTTGAATCCCGCGACGGCGGCTTTCGACAGCGTGGCGATCGGCTTTTGGCCGGTCACCTGCGTCAGCGCGCCGAGCGCTTCCTCCAGATACTTCTTTTCCGTGACGGCCACGCCCACGCCCATGTTCACGACGATCTTCTCGAGTTTCGGAATCGAGTGTGGGTTGTCGCGACCGAGCGCCTTCGCCAGTTGCGGCCGCACCGTATTCACGTAATGTTCGAGCATCCGCGGCGTGCCCGCAGGGGCAACCTTCGCCGGTTCAGCCTTCGTCTTCTTCGCCATCGAACTCGTTCCTCGTCGTCTGTCGCTCGTGTGTCGTTTCGTGTGGACCGAACTCCGGCCCCGAATCAGCCGCCCGCCGCCTTGGCCCGCGGCCTCCGCAGCGTGCCCTGCTCGGCGCCGCACTTCCGGCACACCCGCACCTTGCCTCCGTCAGCGCTCTGCTTCGTGCCGAGCCGCGCGGCCTTGCCGCAGGCCGTGCAGACGTAGAGCACATTGGACGCGTCGATGGGCATCTCCTTGCTGAGCCGCCCGCCCTGCGGGTTCTTCTGGCTCCGCTTGATGTGCCTGTAGACGCGATTCACGCCTTCCACCACCAGCCGCTGGCCACCGTCGGGACGCTTCGCCGCCAGCACGTTGAGCACCTTAGCCCGTGTGCCCTTGGCGTTTCCCGTCCGCACTTCGACCGTGTCTCCGGACTTGATCAGCATCACACCACCTCGCTCGCCAGGCTCACGATCTTCATGAAGTTGCGATCGCGGAGCTCGCGAGCAACGGCGCCGAAGATACGCGTGCCTTTGGGATTCTTGTCGTTGTCGATGATTACGCAGGCATTCGTGTCAAACCGCACGTAGCTGCCGTCATCACGGCGGGTGGGCTTCTTGCACCGCACCACCACGGCCTTGACCACCGCCTTTTTCTTGACGTCACTGCCGGCGATCACGCTCTTCACGCTGCAGACGATGATGTCACCAAGGCCGGCGGTTCGCTTGCGGCTGCCGCCAAGCACCTTGAAGCACATCACTTCCTTGGCGCCGGTGTTGTCCGCGACCACCAGTCGCGTTTGCATCTGGATCATGTGGAGGCCCCTTCCGTACCAGCAGCCTGCGCTTCCTCCGCCTTGGCGGCCGTCTCACGCAGCTTCGTCGCCCGGGCACCGCTCCGGAGCGACGCGACATCGACGGCCGTGCTCTTGGCCACGACGCGCACCAGTTCCCACCGCTTGAGCCGGCTCTTCGGGCGGCACTCGACGATCTCGACGAGGTCCCCGGGGGCCGATTCCTCCCGCTCGTCGTGCACATGGCACACGGTGCGGCGATGCTGGATTCGACCATACTTCGGATGCCGAATGATCCTCGGGATCTCGACGCGGCGGGTCTTGGCGGCCGCCGCACTCGTCACCGTTCCTGTTTCCACTCGCTTGGGCATCGATTCGTCCTTCTGGATTCCGCTATGCGATTCGGTGTGTTGGGGATGAACGCGTCAGGTTCCGCTCTGCGTTCGCTTTTGAAACGTCCGCCGTTTGGCCACGTCGCCCTGCCCGCGGGCCTTGAGCTTGGCACGCCCCGAGGCCTTCCTCGGCTTGGCATGCTTCTCGTGCTGCGGCGCATCGGCCGCCTGGACGGCCGAGGCACTCGTCCCGACGAACTGCCCACGCTGCACCAGAATCGTCTGGCAGCGGGCGATCGTCCGCCGGTGCTTCTTCACCTCCGAGGGCGCCGCCAGCTTTTCCGTCTGGGCCTGAAGCCGCAGCCGAAACAAGGATTCGGCCGCGTCCTTCCAGACGAGACGAATCTGCTCGTCAGCCATGTCTCGGAGTTCTCGTACCTTCGTCATGATGTCCTCACATTGCCCGCCGCTTCACGAACCGCACCCGGAGCGGCATCTTGTGCGCGAGCCGCGCCATGCAGATCCGAGCCGCCTCTTCCGTCACACCACCGATTTCGTAGAGGATCATGCCCGGCTTGATCACCGCGGCCCAATACTCCGGCTCGCCCTTGCCCTTGCCCATTCGGGTCTCGAGCGGGATCGACGTGATCGACTTGTGGGGGAACACGCGCACGAACAGACGCCCCTCCGTGCGGAGGTACTGCTGGGCCGCAATACGGCCTGCCTCGATGGTCGCGGCGGGAAGCCAGCCCGGCTGCTCGGCCTGGAGGCCGAAGTCGCCGAAGACGACGCGGTTGCCCCGCGTGGCCTCACCTCTTATACGACCTCTTTGGCTTTTTCGGTGCTTGACCCTCTTGGGCATCAGCGCCATCGCCAGTCTCCTCGTACATGCCTTGGTTGACCCACACTTGAATGCCAATGTTGCCCTGCGCGGTGGGGGCCTCGCAGAACCCGTAATCGATCTTGGCCCGAATGGTTGAAAGCGGCATCGATCCGGCGATCGACTTCTCGCACCGCGACATCTCCGCTCCGCCGAGCCGTCCCGCCAGCTGGATCTTCACACCCTTCGCTCCGGCGTCCATCGTTGAATCGATCGCCCGCTTCAGCGTGCGGCGAAACGCCGCCCGCTTCACGAGTTGGTCGGCGATGTCCTCGGCGATGAGCTGGGCCTGGATCTCCGGCCGGCTGACTTCCTCGACCTTGAGATTCACACGCCGACCGAGCAGTTCCTGGAGCTCATCTTGCAGCCGATCGACTTCCTGCCCCTTGCGGCCGATGATCACGCCAGGACGCGCCGTATGGAGGATGACCTTCACCTCGTCGCGAGTCCGCTCGATCTCGACCTTTGGGATCGCGGCGGCGCGATACTTCGTCTTCAGGAACTTCCGCACCCGCACGTCCTCGAGCAGGAGCGCCTTGAAGTCCTTCTTCGCAGCGTACCAACGGCTCTTCCACGGCTCGGTGATGCCGGTGCGAAACCCGACGGGATGTACTTTCTGGCCCATGCTAGTGCTTCCTGATGTGACTCACTCCGCGGCGGGAGCGGTGGTTTCCGTGGAGACCGAGTCGAGCTTCACCTTGATGTGCGACATGCGTCGCTTGATGCCGAACGCCATACCCCGGGCACGCGGGCGGATCCGCTTAAACATCGGTCCGCCGTCGATGCGGGCGTCGACCACAACGAGGTCATCGACACCGGGTGCCTGCTGGTGCTCGGCGTTGCCCAAGGCGCTTTTGATCACCTTCTCGAGCATCCGCGCGCCACGATGGGGCTGAAACCGCAGGATGTCCAGCGCTTCATCGGCGAACTTGCCACGCACGAGGTCGGCCAGCGCCCGCACCTTGCGAGGGCTGATCCGGGCGTATTTGTGGGTTGCTGTGTATGCCATGGTTCACCTCGAGCGGCCCGCAGGCCTCATCATCACTTGCCCGCCGGGGCTTCCTTCACCTTGCCACCGTGGCCGCGGAACGTCCGCGTCGGGGCGAACTCGCCGAGCTTGTGGCCGACCATGTCTTCGGACACGAGCACCTTCAGATGCTGCTTGCCGTTGTGCACCATGAACGTGAGCCCGATGAACTCGGGCACGATCGTGCACGAACGCGACCAGGTCTTGATCGGATCGCGCTTGCCGGAAGCCAGCTGCGCCTCGACCTTCTCGAAGACTCGCGGATCGACGTACGGTCCCTTTTTCGCACTGCGTCCCATCGTTTACCTCAGCTTCAATTGGCCGTACCGCCGACTCTTTCGCCGCCGGATGATCGCCGTGCCCGACGGCTTCCGCGGCTTCCGCGTGCCGCCGCCCTTGGCGCTCTTGCCCGTCGGACTGACCGGATGGCGACCGCCCTTGGTGCGGCCTTCGCCACCACCGTGCGGATGGTCGATCGGATTCATCGCCGTGCCGCGGACGTGCGGGCGAATGCCCATCCAGCGACTGCGGCCCGCCTTGCCCAGACGGATGTTCATGTGCTCGCCGTTGCCGATGACGCCGATCGTCGCCCGACAGGCGGCGGGCACCCGACGAATTTCACCGGACGGCAGCGTGATCTGGGCCCACTGGGCCTCGCGGGCCACGAGGACAGCGGCCGACCCCGCCGACCGACACAGGCGACCGCCACGGCCGGCCTGCATCTCGATGTTGTGAATCTGCATGCCGAGCGGAATCGCCGACATCGGCAGGCAGTTGCCGACTTCGGGAGGAGCCTGATCACCACTCTCGACGGTCCGGCCGACCGCAAGCCCATCGGGCGCGAGAATGAATCGCTTTTCACCGTCAGCGTACGTGATGAGCGCCACGCGACAGGTGCGATTCGGGTCGTACTGGATCGACTCGACCTTGCCGGGAATCCCGTCCTTGTTCCGCCGGAAGTCGATCAACCGGTAGTGCTGCTTGTGGCCACCGCCACGATGCCGGGCCGTGATCTTGCCCTGGTTGTTGCGGCCGCCGGTCTTCCGCTTCCGGAACCGCAGGCCCTTCGGCACCTCGGCGCCAGGCGTCAGCTCCGCGAAGTCCGACACGCTCGCACCGCGGCGGCCGGGACTGGTCGGGTTGTACGTGCGAATGCCCATGGATATCGATTTTCTAGAAGAGGTTGATCTTGAAGTCGGGCTTGAGCTTCACGACGGCTTTTTTCCACGCCTTTGTGCTGGTCTGCCGGGTCCGGCTTCGCCGCATCTTGCCGATCCGGTTTTGCACGGCGACCTTGTCGACCTTGACGTTGAATAGCTCCTCGACGGCCCGCCGAATGTCGGCCTTGGAGGCCTCGACGACCACCTCGAACGAGTAGGCGTTGTGCCGATTGGCGCGATGCATGCCCTTCTCCGTCACGAGTGGACGCAGAATGACCTGATGCGGAGCGAGTCGGGGCGAAAACGTCGGAGCTGGGGGGACGGGCACTGCCATGGCTTCTTTTTATGCCTCCTTCCCGGCCTTCACGGCCTTCTTCGTCGACTTGCGGGCCGCCGGCTTCGCCGACTTCTTAGCATCAGCAGGCTTGGCCACCGCCTTCGCGGTGGCACGGAACGCATCGATAGCGGCGGTCGTCATCACGATCGACCGCGGCCGCAGAATGGACCATGCGTTGAGTTCCGCGACCGGAGCAACCGAGACGCCGGCAATGTTCCGCGCGCTCTTCCAGAGATTGGCGTCGTGTTTCTCGGGGGCGACGAGCACCGTCTTCTCGCCAAGCCCAAGCGTCTTGAGCAACTTGGCGACGACGGCGGTTTTGGGGGCGTCTGCCGGAAGAGCCTGAACGAGCTTGACCTCGTCATCCGCCAGCTTGGCGGCCAGTGCCATGCGTGTCGCAGCCTGCAGCGCCTTCCGCGGCATCCGCCAGCCGAAATCGCGAGGCCTTTTGGCGAAGATGTGACCACCGCCCCGACGAGTGCCGCTCCGCCGCGCGCCGGCACGGGCGTTGCCCGTGCCCTTCTGGCGATAGAGCTTCTTGGTCGAGCCGGCGACCTCGCCGCGGGTCTTCGTCTTCTGGGTGCCCTGCCGCTGATTGGCCTGATACATGACGACGGCGTCATGCAACAACTGCTTGCTCACCGTGGGAGCGAGTTCAGCGGGGTCGATCTCGTAGGAGCCGACCTGCTTGCCGGCGATATTGTACACCGCAAGGTTCACTTGGCACCAGCCTTCTTCTTACCGGCCGGAGCAGCCGCCCCGACCCTCTTGATCTTGTTGGTCTGCCGCACCACCACGAAGCTGCCGTTGGGGCCAGGCACCGCACCGCGAACCAGCAGGAGGTTGTTGTCCTTGTCAATCCGCACGAGCTTTACATTTCGCATCGTGGACTGCTCGTTGCCGTAGCGGCCGGCCATCCGCTTTCCCTTGAAAACGCGGGCCGGCGACGTGTTCATGCTCGTACCACCCTGATGGCGATGCACCTTCTTCACGCCGTGGCTGGCTCGCTGACCCTTGAAGCCGTGACGCTTCATGACGCCCGCCGTTCCGCGGCCCTTCGTGGTGCCGGTCACGTCGACGAAATCCACGCCGTCGAACAACTCGACGGTGAGCACCTGGCCGACCTCGGCCCCCTCGTAGACGCCTCGCAACTCACGCACGAATCGCTGCGGCTCGCAGTTGGCCTTCGCCACCGCCGCCACACCGGCCTCGGCCTGCCGCTTCGAACGCCGACTATCGAGCTTCGCAACCTGGCCACGAACCGACTTGCTGGCGAGCCGGCGGGGCTTGTCCTTGAAGCCGATCTGGACGGCCGAATAGCCGTCGCGGTCGGCAGACCGAACGAGAACCACCGGACACGGGCCGGCCTCGATCACCGTGACGGGCACCACGACGCCATCGGCGTCGAAAATCTGGGTCATGCCGACCTTGCGGCCCAGCAAACCCTTGCGCCCTGTTTTGTCCGGCACTGACTTCGTCGTTGCTGCCATGATTTCGATCGCCGTAAGGGGTTCATGGCCGGAGAAGAAAAATGACGACGACGCTCGCCTTCGCGATCGCCGCTCGCATTCGCCTTCGATCACGCTCGAAGCCGTGGGCTGCGGGAGCACCCGGAACCACCCCTGACCCTCGCGGGCGGGATGACCTGGGCCTTACCCACAACGCCTTCCAAGCATGCCGTGCCGTGCGCTCCAAAAAATGCCTGATGAACTCGTCTCTGAACGGCCTGACCACGGGGGCCATGCCGCCTCGCTACCTCGATGATGCCTTGATCTTGATGTCGACGCCCGCCGGCAGACTCAGCTTATTGAGCGCCTCGATCGTCTTTGCGGTCGCCTGCACGATGTCGATCACACGCTTGTGCGTGCGAATCTCGTACTGCTGCCTCGCCTTCTTGTCGATGTGGGGGCTGGAGAGCACCGTGTAGCGCTCGATCCGGGTCGGAAGCGGAATGGGGCCGTGAACCTCGGAATTGGTCCGCTTGGCGGTATCGACGATCTCCGCGGCGCTCTGATCGAGCACGGCGTGATCGTAGGCCTCCATGCGAATGCGGATGATTTCCTGTGTCGGACCGGCCACGTCATGCACTCCAGTTGGCGATCGGATCGGCTGTCGCATTCGACAATCCGAACCCGGCTCGCATCCATCGTTCGCAGCCAGCGGCGGGAAAACGCCCGTGCCGACCGAAAAGAAGCCCCGCGAGGGGCCCAATTCCAGCCCGCCAGTGCCCATCCGTGAGGAAGGCCGGCGGAGCCGCGTGTGGGTTGTGGAATCTAAATGTCGGCCCGAGCGCTGTCAACATGCTGGAATTTTCGGGCCGGCCCGCACAATCCGCGCGAGCGCTCACACGAATGCGTCGGCCGTTTCCGCCGATGCGGGGCCGTACCGCAGGGGGGCCATCGTGAAACTGGCCCGCCCCTGACTCACGCTCCGCACGGCCGCGGAATAGCCAAACATGCTCGCCAGGGGGGCCTCGGCCGTGAGCACGTTGACGCCACCGCGGATCTCCGTGGCTGTGATGATCGCCCGCCGCTGTTGGAGATCGTTGATCACGTCGCCGAGATGCTCCTCCGGCACCGTCACCTCCACCTTCATGAGCGGCTCGAGGAGCAGACTGCCCGCCTCGGCGAGCATCCGGTCGACCGCCTCGGCGGCTGCCATCCGGATCGCCACATCCGACGGCGGCGGATCGGGAATCGGGCTCTCCAGCACGACGATCCGCACGGCCCACAGCGGACAGCCCTTGAGGCCGCCCCGCTCCGCACTTTCCCGCACCGACTGCGTCATCGTCGCGGCGAGCTCCGCGAGCGACTCGCTCTCCGGAAACCAGCCCTGCTCGACCGTCACGCCCCCCTGCTCCTCCACGGGCTCCGCCCGCAGCGTGACCGTGGCCTGCAGGTTTTGGCCGCCGACCTGGCGATTGATGCTCGCTCTCACGGTCACGGCCTTCGCGAGCGTTTCCTTGTAGCTCACCCGCGGCTTGTGCACCCGGCAATGAAGGTTGAAATCCCGCTCCAGCCGATGGCGGATCACCTCCAGATGCAGCTCGCCCATGCCGGAGATCAGCGTCTGTCCCGTCTCCTCGCTCTCGATCGCGCGGAACGTGGGATCCTGCCGCTTCATCATGTCGAGCGTCTCCGCCAGCTTTTTCCGCTCGAGGCTGGTCTCGGGCTCGATCGCCATCGAAATCACGGTCTCAGGAAACTGGATCGTCTCCAGCACGATCGGGTGGGCCGCGTCGCAGAGCGTGTCGCCGGTGATGCTCGCCCGCGGGCCGATCACACCCACGATGTCGCCGGCCGACGCCTCCTCGATCTGCTCGCGGCGATCAGCCTGCACATGCCAGAGCTGGGCGATGTTTTCCTTCTTCTGCCGCAGCGGATTCCAGGCCCGACTCCCCGCCTTGAGCGTGCCGGAATAAACCCGGACGAACGACAGATCGCCATGCTTTTCCGCGATGATCTTGAACACCAGCCCGCAGAACGGCTCCTTGGGATCGGGCTTCCGCGGGATCGTTCGTGGCGGCCCTTTCTTGGGGTCGAGCGTCGCCGGATCGAGCCCCGTGACCGGCGGCACATCGGCAGGACTCGGGAGATACCAGGCCACGGCGTCGAGTACCGGCTGCACGCCGATACAGTCGAGGGCCGAGCCAGCCAGCACCGGCACCACCTGCCGAGCGATCGTCGCCTGCCGAATCGCCTTCCGCATCAGCTCCGGTGGAATCGGGGCCTCGTTCATGGCCAGCTCGGCGATCTCGTCGGAATGGTCGAACAGCGTCGACACGAGATGCTCGCGGTATTCCGCCGTCACGTCGGCGAGCTCGTCCGGAATCGGCCCGCGGGCGATGGCCGTCAGCGCCGCGCCGCCGGCGAGCGCCTCGTCCTTCGGCGGGAACGTGAGCAGCTGCATCTCGATGAGATCGACGATCCCGCGAAAGGGATCCTTGACGTGCGGCGGCCCCAGACCGAGCGGGACGTGCAGCACGAGCGGCTTGGCCCCGAGCCGCTTCTCGATCTGGTCCACGGTGCCGAAAAAGTCGGCCCCCTCGCGGTCGAGCTTGTTGACCAGGGCGATCCGTGGCACGCCGTACTTGTCGGCCTGCCGCCAGACCGTCTCGCTCTGGGCCTCCACGCCCTCGCGGGCCGAAAACACGACCACCGCCCCGTCGAGCACCCGCAGGCTCCGCTCCACCTCGGCCGTGAAATCGACGTGCCCCGGCGTATCGATCAGGTTCACCGTCACGTCCCGCCACTGGAACGACACGGCGGCCGAGTAGATCGTGATCCCCCGTTCCTGCTCCTCGGGGTCGAAGTCGGTGATCGTGGTACCGCGGTCCACCTCGCCGAGGCGATGGCTCGTCTTCGTGTAGAAGAGCATCCGCTCGGTGAGCGTGGTCTTGCCGGCATCGATGTGGGCGACGATGCCGATGTTCCGGATCGATTCGAGCGAGCGGGGCATGGGAAACCTGGGGCGGGCGCAACGTGGGATGACCGCCAGATCATTCACCAGCCTAGGGCCCGCGCCAACTCGCTGAAGCCGCCGGTCGGGGGCACGTGCTCGCCGCCGGCGGATTTTGACGATTCGCGCTCGATTGGTGTGGTCCGCCAACTCTGCCAGTCAAAATTCACCGGCGGCTGCGCGCGACCCCCAACCAGCTCCCCTTCTCTTGCTACCAATACGGCCGTGAGGGGCTGCCCGTGCCCCAGGAGCCGGCGTATGCCGCCAAGCGCAGGCAGGATGCCGAAGCGCAGGCGGCATCCGAGCGAGCGAAGGGCAGGGATGCCCGAAGCGAGCGTCGGGCGACGGGGCACGGGCAGCCCCGACCCCCCGCCATAGGAGGTCGACCCTCTGCGGATTAGCCAGGGCCTGCGGTGTTCAGACCTTGGGCCGCACACGGAGTGTGCGGACTACGGTGGCGGACGACAGGATCCTGTCACATCCGGTCGACGGTGCCGATGCCGAGGAGTTCGAGGCCCTTGCGGAGCACGCGGCCGGTGAGGTCGCAGAGGGCCAGGCGGCTGTCGCGATCGGCTGCGTCGGCCTTGAGCACCGACAGCTCGTCGTAGAAGGTCGAGTAGCAGCCGGCGAGGTCGTAGAGGTAGGCCGTGAGGACGTTGGGCCGGTAGTCGGCCTCGACGTCCTCGAGTGCCTCCGAGAATCGCAGGAGTTCCAGGGCCAGCGCCCGCTCCCGCGGATGGAAGATCCGCACCTCGCGGCAGGATTCCCGCAGGGCGGCCCGGTCGATGCCCCCCTTGGCGAAGATGCCCTCGACGCGGGCTGCGGCGTATTGCATGTAGGCCGCCGTGTTGCCCGTAAGTTGGAGCATTTTGTCGAAGCTGAAGACGTAGTCAGTCGTGCGGTTCTGTGAGAGGTCGGCGTACTTGATCGCGCCGATGCCCACGGCCTCGGCCACGTGCCGGCGGTCGGCCGCCGTGAGGCCGCCACGGGCCTCGTCGCCCGATTCCACGATTGCGGCCGCCCGCTCCACGCCCTCGTCCAGCAGGGCCTCCAGCCCCACCGTGTCGCCGGCGCGGGTCTTGAACGGCCGGCCGTCGTCGCCAAGGACGGTGCCGAAGGCCACGTGCACGAGTTGCACCCGCTCGATGCCCCAGCGCCGCACGGTCTCGAACACCTGCTCGAAGTGCTGGCCCTGCCGGTGATCGACCACGTAGAGGATGCGATCCGGCTGCCAGTGTTCCAGCCGCCACTTGATCGTGGCGAGGTCCGTCGTGGCGTAGAGAAACGCCCCGTCGGCCTTGCGGATCAACAGCGGCGGCGCGTCGTCGCCGGCCAGAAACACGCCGATCGCCCCGCGGCTCTCCCGGGCCAGCCCGCGGGCCACCAGGTCGTCTACGACGCCGGCGAGAAATGGCTGAAAGTAGCTCTCACCCAGCGTGTGATCGAACGACACGTGGAGCCGGGCGTAGATGCGATCGATCTCGGCGCGGCAGACGGGCATGAATCGCTCCCACAGGGCCCGGTTCTCCGGGTCGCCCTCGTGGAGCTTCGCCGTCTCGGCCAGAACCTCACGGCCGGCGTCGGGGTGACGGGCGGCCAGTGTCGCCGCCGCGGGATCGGCGGCAAGCTCATCGGGCTTCGCGTCGGCCACCTTCCGCACGAGCCGATACAGCCGGCCAAGCTCGGCGGTGGGGTCGGCGGCGAAGGCCGCGTCGTCGCGGCAGTGCTTCCAGCCCCAGAGGATCATCCCGAACTGCGTGCCCCAGTCGCCGAGGTGGTTGTCGGTGATCACCCGGTGGCCGCGGAACCGCAGCATGCGGGCCAGGGCGTCGCCGATCACCGTGGAGCGGATGTGCCCAACGTGCATCGGTTTGGCGACGTTGGGGGACGAATAATCGACGACGATCGTCTGCGGGCGATCGACCTGCGGCACACCGAGCCGGGCGTCCCGCACGGCGGCCGCCAGGGCGGCGGCCAGGGCCGAATCGCGCAGCCGCACGTTGATGAACCCGGGGCCGACGGGGTCGCCCGGGGGCTCGAACAGGTCGGCGTAGCCGGGTACCGCCACAAGCCGCTCGATGATCGCTGCCGCCATGTCGCGGGGCTTCCGGCCGGCCGGCTTGGCCAGGGCCATCGCCATCGTGCCCGAATAGTCGCCGAACTTCGCGTCGGCCGTCTCCCGCACCTGCTCGGCGAACCCAGCCAGTTCCGCCGGCGACTGCCCGACCATGCCGTCGGCCGCCAGCCGCTCCAACGCGAGCGAGAACATCCGCCGCAGGGCCGCCCGGAAGGCCGTCGGTGCACGTTCGGCGGCGGTCATTGAGCCGTCACCCCGGCCGCCTCGGCAGGCAGGGGCACCTGCTTCGCGTCGCTCCAGAGCTGCTCGATATCCCAATACGCCCGGGCCTCCGCATCGAACAGATGCACCATCACGTCGCCGTAGTCGAGCACGATCCAGCGGCCTTCCTCGTAGCCCTCGCCGCCGCGTTTGCGGTCATGCAGTTCGACTTTGACCGCCTTCTCGATCTCGTCGGCCATGGCATGAATCTGCCGCCGGCTTGAGCCGGTGGCGATCACGAAGTAGTCGAACACCGGCGTCAGCCCCCGAAGATCGAGGATCGCGACGTCGGATCCCCGTGTCTCCACGGCCACGCGGGCCGCGAGCAACGCGAGCTGCCGGGCCCGGTCGGGATGGATCGAGGCGGCAGCCGATTCCTGGCGGGTGAGAGTCACGGGGGCGGGAGAGTCCGAGGGAAACGCGAATGGGGAAACGCGAATGGAACCGCAGGATTCTATCCGGCTCACGCCCCGACGCGAGCCGCTGCGAGGCCGATTCCGGCGAGCACGAGGTCGGGAACCTCGATCGCACCCGGCAGGGCGTCGCGAACCACCCCGCGAGAGCCACCGGTGAGAAACAGCTCCGCATGGCCGCCGCTGGCGGCCTGGGCCTCGGCCACGAGTCGGGCCACCGCCCCCCGCATGCCCCAGCCGATGCCGGCCGCGATCGCCTGCTGCGTCGAACGCCCCGGCATCGCCGGCGGCAGGTCGTGATCCAGCGCCGCCACTTCCGGCAGCCGGCTCGTGCCCTCGGCGAGGGCCCGGGCCAGCAGCTCGGGACCAGGGAGAATCGCGCCGCCGAGAAACCGGCCGTCGGCGGCGACCATGTCGACGGTCGTCGCGGTGCCGCAATCGACCACGATCGCCGACCGCCCGGGCTGGGTGAGCACCGTGACAGCGGCAGCGGCCGCAACGCGATCGATGCCTACCCGCTGCGGCTCGGCCACGGCGACGTCGATCGGCAGGTGGGCATGCGTGATCCGCTGCTGCCGCACCGGATGCCGCCGCGTCGCCGTGAGTTCGGCGATCACGGCCTCGAGCCGCGCCGCAGCCGCATGATGCACCGCGGCCACGAGCACCAGGGCCGGCCCGGTCGCGACCGTCTCCAGCCAGGCGGCGAAGTTGGCGGGGCGAAAGTCTCGGCTGACGAGATCCTGCCGCCGGCCGATGACGGGCAGCGATCGCGGCCCGGCCGGCTCCATGACGGCCGCCAGCTTGATTCGCGTGTTGCCGACGTCGGCGAGCAGCACGGTGTCGGCCGCACCGTGGCGCCCCGCCGGCCCGCTCATGCCGTCGCCTTCCGGTCGAGTTCGGCCACGACGGCCCGCAGGAGCCTGTCGAGCCCCTGGCCGGTGGCCGCGCTGATTCCGATTACGTCGTGGCCGATCGCGCGGGCCAGTTCGTGCCGCACGTCCTCGGATCCCGGGAGTTCGCACTTGCTCATCACGACCACCTCCGGCCGCTCACCCAGCGCCGCATCGTACCGCACGAGCTCCTCGCGGATCGCCCGGTAGTTGGCGAGCGGGTCACTGCCGTCGATCGGGCAGGGCTCCACCACGTGCACGAGGATGCCGGCCCGCTCCACGTGCCGCAGGAATTCATGGCCGAGGCCGACCCCCGCATGGGCCCCCTCGATCAGGCCCGGCAGGTCGGCGAGCACGAAGCTCCGATCGGGGGAAATGGCCACGATGCCCAGGATCGGCGCCTTGGTCGTGAAGGCGTAGTCGGCGATCTCGGGGCGGGCCCGTGAAAGCCGCGACAGCAGCGTGCTCTTGCCGGCGTTCGGTTTGCCGACGAGGCCCACGTCGGCGATGACCTTGAGTTCCAGCAGGAGGCGGCGAATCTCCCCCTTCTCGCCCGGCGTGCATTCCCGCGGCGCGCGATTCGTGGACGTCTTGAAAAACAGGTTGCCGCGGCCCCCGGCGCCCCCCTTGGCGGCCACGATCGATTCGCCGGCCGTGGCCAAATCCTTGATGACCAAGCCGCTCGTCTGGTCCACGACGATCGTACCGGGAGGCACGAGGAGCACGAGGTCGGAGGCGTTGCCTCCTTGGCAGTTTGCGGGGCCGCCGGCCTTTCCCGACTCCGCCTTCCACTGCCGGCGATGAGAGAGGGCGGCGAGAGAATCGACCCCCGCCTGGGCCTTGAGGATCACACTGCCGCCGGTGCCGCCGTCACCGCCGTCGGGACCTCCCAGCGGCACGTATTTCTCGCGGCGGAAGCTGCGCATGCCGCGACCACCATCACCGGCAGCCACCTCGATCTGGACGCGGTCGACGAACACACAGTGCCGGCGTCAGGCCGACGCACCGGCGACCACGTTCACCCGCCGGCCTTCCTGGTCGAAGAGCACCACGCCGTCGCTCAAGGCAAACAGCGTGTAATCGGTGCCCATGCCGACGTTCTTTCCGGGATGAAACTTCGTGCCGACCTGACGAATCAGGATGTTGCCGGCCCGAACGGCCTGGCCACCGAACTTCTTCACGCCCCGCCGCTGGGCATTCGAGTCACGACCGTTGCGACTTGAACCCTGACCCTTTTTATGTGCCATTGTGTGTCGCTCCTGCCGCGAGACGTTCGATCCGGAACCGCACCGAGAAGTGTACCGTCGGGAATGCTACTTTCCCGAGAACATATCCTCGTATCGGAAAATCCAGGCATGGTCAATGCCCTCGTGCACTCCCGCGGCATCCGCGTAGAGGGCGGCTCCCCCGGGGCCGAACAGACCGCGGAGCACCGCCATCCGCTTCTGGCCGTCGGTTTCGGCCGCCACAGCGGGCTGGACGGCGGCGAAGGCGGCGCGGGCATCCCCGGCCGTCAGCAGCCGCGGTTCAATGCCCACGGTTTCCAGAGCCAGTACCGATCGCACGGCAGCGAGTTGCCGCCGCAGCCACTCGACGCGGTCGCCGGCCGGCCCGAAGACATCAGTTGCGACGGCGGCCCTCGCGGATGCCGACGGCAGTGATTCCAGCTGCCGCAGCACGGTCGCCAGTGCCGTGAGTGGCGCGGCACCGAAGGCCTCCGGGGTAAGTTCCATGCCGGCGAGCGCCTGCCGTCGGGCCCGCTCGCGCTCGCCGTCAACCGGGCCCGCCGCCTCTCGGGCCAGATCCTCCAGCACCGCCCCACCCTGACCGCCGAAGACCTGCCTGACCACGGCGCCGCGATCGCTCGGCTCGGGGATTTTTTCCAGCGCTGCAATCACCTTGGCCAGTGGCAACAGGCTCGGCGCAGCGTCCTCACCTTCCGGCTCGAGCAGGCCGGACCACGAGAGTCCCAGCCGCGCAAGCCCCGCGTCGGCCTCCGCCTGGTCGGCCGATTGCATCCGGCCGATGTCGGCGAGGAGACGGCCGCCGAGGGCCATCCGCTCGAACATGCCGGCGAAACCGATGGTCATTTGCTGATCACCGTCCTGCTGCTCGTCGCCGGGTTTCCAGAAGTCGAGCCGCAGGGCCTGGAGCGTCTGCTCCCGACCGCCCTCCGGAACGGCGTCGGCGGCACCTGCATTCGGTCGCTGTCGCCACCGCAGCGCGTTCGTGAGGCCGCGGACATAGATCGAAAAGAAATCGATGCGCGGATCCACACCCTCCCACACCGCCACGCCCCACCGTTCCTCACCGGGCTGGAGATCCTCTGCGGACATAGCGGCGCTGTCGAGCAAAGGACGGGCGGGGTCCTCGCGGTCGCGGATCGCGGCCAGGGCCGCGGGCACCACTCGGTCGAGGTAGGCCCGATAGGCGGCCGCGCCGTCGTCCGGTGCGACGGCCTCGCGACTTTCGAGCACGAATTGCGGCACGAATCGAATCGGGGTCTCGAACGGTTCGGTGCCGCGTGTGAGCGGGTTGCGGGCATCGACCACCGCCCGTAGGCCGCCGACGTTGCGGACGCGGTAGACGACATACCACACCCGCGTGCGCTGCATCTTCTCGTCCGACACGGGCACGTCGATCTCGATCGTTCGCGGTGGCTTGAACGCGAATTCGAGGCACCAAATATCGCGGGTGAACTCCCGGTTATGGCCTCGTGCAGCGAGCGTGCTTCCCGCAGGAGCCTGCCGCGGTGTCCATTCGAGGTCGGCGCGGGCCGTGATTTCAGCGAGGTCATCCCGCAGCAGCGTGTCGGCGGCGGAGCGATTGGGGGGGATGACCGTCAGCGCACCAGGAGCCAGTTGGCGGAATCCTGGGGGCTGTGCCTGCGCGCCAGACACGAAAGCCACCAGCAGCACACCAGCCGTCGCACACCACGACGGGCACAACCTGGACAATCCGAATGGTGACGAACCCGGCATGGCAGCTCCCTCACGGAGAATCGTAGCGATTTCCCGTTATGTGCCGAGAAAAAAGGGCGTTTTCGTCATTTTCCGCAGACATCCTTGCTTGCCCATATTCCCCAAACCACAATCTCTGTGCAGTCATTTCAGCCTTCGGCTGCTCGCCCAGCGTCACCCTGCCGACCGATGAAGCAGATGGGGTTGGGCCATCCCGATGCCCCGTGGTACACGCCCGACAGTCAAGCCTTTCGGGCCCCAAGCTCGCCATGCTTCAGAAAAACCCGCTCTGTCCACCTCTCCCGAGCCCGTTGCCGCACGCGGCAGCGTCCGCCGCAGCAGCCGCTGTCGGGGAGCGATTTGTATCGGCCGACGACTTCGATGCGACCGGCGTGCTGGCCGGCATGGATCCAAGCGAGTCGCGGTATTGGTGGATGCCAGAACTCTACGGTCCAGACGCGGACGTGGCAGCCGGACGGCCGCTTGCCGACACGCTGGCCCGCGGCCCACGTCAGGCGACGAGGCGTTCGACGTCCCGCTCGACGGCGGCGGCCTGATCGATCTCTGCCGCCAGCGCCTGATAGTCCGCCGCCCCATGGGATTCGGGCGCGTAGTCGAAGATTGACTGCCCGAAGCTCGGCGCCTCCGCCAGCCGGATGTTGCGCCGAATCCGGGTTTCGAACACCGTGGCGTCCCGCCAGGCTGGGTGGGCCGTCGCGGCGGCCGCGAAGAAGCCGGCGACGTCACGGCCGATTTCACCGGCCAGCCGGGTGCCGCTTTCGTACATGCAGAGCACCACCCCCAGGAGCCGAAGCCGCGGATTGACGTGCTCCGACACCAACTCGATCGTTTCCAGAAGCTTGCTCAACCCGTGCAGGGCGAGGAAGTGGGGCTGGAGCGGCAGCAGCACCTCGTCGACGGCGGCCAAGGCGTTGAGCGAGAGGAGCCCCAGCGACGGCGGGCAATCGACGACCACGTACTCGAACCGCTCGTCGGCCGGCGCGTCGTCCCGGCAGCGCGGATCAGCGGCCAGCCGTTGCCGCAGGATCGATTCCCGCCCCGGCCGGCCAGCAAGGGCCATTTCGACGGCGGAGAGATCGATGTGGGAGGGTACCACCCACAAATTCGCCCCGACCGGCACCGTGGCCGCGGCGAGGGGCTGCCCCGCCGTCAGCACATCGAAGGCCGACGCGGAATGCCCCCCCGGCGTCACGCCCGCATGAATCGTGGCATGCGCCTGCGGGTCGAGATCGATGAGGCACACGCGGCGGCCGGCCCGGGCCAGCGCCACGGCCAGGTTGACGGATGTCGTGGTCTTGCCCACGCCCCCTTTTTGATTGGCGACGGCGATCGCTCGCATGGCTGATGAATCCGGCGTGATGGGCGGCCGAAAACCCGACGCCGCACCCGCGCGCCAGCCTGCCGCCACGGCGGGAGAGTAGGCTGCCGAGCCGGCCTCCAAAAGACCGATTCCGGGCTATTTTTCCCGCGAAAGAGCGTCGAGCCAGGCGCGGAGCCCCTTCTCGATTCGCCCCAGGGCCACCCGGCGATCGCTCCCGGCCACGCCCAGCGAGCCACCGCCTGGGGCGAAGTCGATCACGAGCACCGCCGTCGGAGTGGCGTCACCAGCGGCAGCATACAAGGCGAATGCGGCGTCCCAGTCGGTCGTCGCGCCGGCAGCCCGTTGCCAGTCGAAGTTTGCATCCTCGACGAGACCGCGCCGCAGGTGCACGAGACCCGGGGCGCGGCTGACGTCGATCCGCGCAGCAGATTCAAGCCCGGCGGCCGCACCTGCCGGAGCCGCCGATGGCTCCCACAGTTCCACGCGGGCGGCGGCCTGAATCTGCCGGGCCACTTCGCTGCCGTAGAGCGTCAGACAGCGTCGCGTCTGCCGCCATTGGAACCATACGGCGAAACTCGCCAGCCCGATCCCCAACAGCACCAACGCCACGACCAGCCGCCGGCCGATGCGGTTCCGCGGGTCACATGCTTCCGGCACTGAATGCGTCGAATCCTGCATGCCTGCACTGTATACTGGCGACGTCAGGTTGGCCGATCCCGACTGGCGGCCCACCCCTTTCGATTCAGAGGAGTCCTGCGGATGCCCAACGCCTTCGACCCCTATCGCGAAGCCCTCGTCGTCGAGCAGCAGACGGTTTGGCCGGACGCCTGCGAGGACTGGTCGGCCGCAGACAAACAGCGAATTGCGGCCCTGCTGCACGCCAGCCCCGGGGACGCGGCCGAACTCGACTACCTTCGCCAGCATACGGGGTTTGCCCGCGTGATCACCGTCACGCCGGCGGACCTCGACCGCGCGAGCGTGGCCTGACCGTGGCCGTTATCCACTTGCAACTGCCGGCCGCGGAGAGCCCCCCCACAGACCGCTCGTATGACATCGTCTGCGGCCGCGGCATCCTCGATCAGATCGGCGGCCGGCTGCGGGATGCGGGCGTGCGGCGGGCCGTCGTCGTCTGTGACGCGGCAGTCGCGGCCACGCACGGCCGCCGAGTGGCGGAGTCGCTGACGGGTCGTGGCATCGAGGTGACGACCTTCGACGTTCCCTCCGGCGAGGCCTCGAAAAGCGCGGCGGAGGCGGGCCGGCTGTGGGGCCTGCTGGCCGAGCGGGCCGTGGATCGCAGCACACACGTTGTGGCGGTCGGGGGAGGCGTCGTCGGCGATCTGGCAGGCTTCGTGGCGGCCACGTTCGCCCGCGGCATTCCCGTGTGGCAGGCTCCCACGACGCTCGTCGCCCAGGTCGATAGCGCCATCGGCGGCAAGACCGGCATCAATCTCCCGGCCGGCAAAAATCTGGTGGGAGCTTTCTGGCAGCCGAGCGGCGTGTTTTCCGACATCGACACCCTGGCCACGCTCCCGACCCGCGAGTACGTCAGCGGCCTGGCTGAAGTCGTGAAATACGGAATGATTTTCGACCCCGACTTTTTCAGCTGGCTGGAATCCAATGCCGCCCCCCTAGTGGCGCGTTCTCCGGCGCCGCTCGTTCACGCGGTCGAACGGTCGGCGGCCCTGAAGGCGGCGGTCGTGCAGCAGGATGAGCGGGAAATGACGGGGGCCAGGGCAGCCCTGAACTACGGCCACACGTTCGCCCACGCGTTCGAAACCGCCGCCGGCTACGGACGCCTGCTCCATGGCGAGGCGGTGGCCATCGGCATGGGCTGCGCGGCCCGGCTGGCGGTCGCTACGGGCCGACTGGCAGCCGATGTTCCGGCCCGGCAGGATGCCCTGCTCGCCACGCTAGGACTCCCGGTCTCACTCGCCGAGGTGGTCCCGCTGGAAGCCGACGACCTGCTGACGATCATGGCCCGCGACAAGAAGTCGCTGGGGGGCCGGCTCCGGTTCGTGCTCCCCACGCGGATCGGGGCCGTCGAGTTGGTTGGCGACGTCGATGCCGCCCTTGTCCGCCGGGCACTCTCCGGCTGACCTCACGGGTGGTCCGAAGCGACCACCCCTGGAGCGATTCGCTCCACCCCCCCGGTCGCCCCGGACCGGCAACTGGAGCGAATCGCTCCACCCGCCCACTGGCCCTGCGACTGTGGGTCCGGGCGATGTTCGGGGCGAACGTCTGGCAAAAACCTTTTTTCACGGCCGTAGGAATCGTTTCCGCAGCTCCGGCACCGGCGCGGCGATGAAAAAACAACCGACGGACGGGCTTTGGCACACGGCGTGCTTCTTCTTTCCAGCACCGAGAGACGGCCCGACGGGACGTCGATCGGGATCAGCGATTCCGAATCGCCGATTGCTTCTCCCGTTGCTGGATCAAAAAGGAGTTCGCTCATGAACGCCCCTGCCCATGCCATCGGCAGTGCCGATGCCTACCGATCGCTGACCCGCACGGACTTGATTCTGTGTGTGCTGCCGATCGCCCTGTTTCTGTCGATCGTGTCGTTCGTCTGATCACCTCCCGCAAAGGATGCATCCATGGCCGCCGTACTTCCCCGTGATGCCGCGTCTCTGGTTCGCACGATGTCGTCGGTGGTCGTCAGTTGCCTGATGGCAGTGCTTGCCGTCGCGGTGACGGTTATCGGCTAGGGCCTGTTCTGCCTCGGTTCTCGGTCACATCAACAAAAGATTTTTTCGAAAGAGTTTTTTATGAACTCGCACTCGTCATCCGCTTCGGCTCCGTGCCTGCGTGCGGCCGGAATCCGCGAAATCGTGATCGTGGACGTTTCGTGCGATCGCTACGGTGATTTCGTGCGGGCCGCCCAAGACGGCGAGGTTGGCCTGCACTTCTGCGTCGATGGCCGTTCGGCCGTCCGCCTGGCGCGGCGGTTCCGCGCGGATGCCTGGCTCGTTGCCACCGATCTGCCCGACATGTCGGGCTTCGACCTGCTCGAGATGCTGTCGCCGCACGTGCTGCAGGGCGACGTCGATCCGATGCTCTCGGGGGCCCGGATTTCTCTGAATCACATGGGCGAAGGCCCCCACGCCGGGATCTTCATCGTCTCCGACAGCTATCGGCTGGCCGACGAGCAGCGGGCGCTCACGTCTGGTGTCGCCGGATACCTGGTGCGGCCGGTGACGCTCGACGTGATCCTGAACGCCCGCCGGCCCGCCGGCAGCGCGGAATCGGTGGCCGGTTCGGCCTGACCACCATCCTGACTCTTCTCTTCTCTGATTTCACATCCGTCTGTCTTTTCTTCGTCCGGCTTCGGTCTTGTCTTGGGGGGCTTGCGAGACATGAATACGTTTCATCCGTCGATCTGGCTGTGGGGTCGGGTGCTGGCCTTGGTTTCGGCCGCCTTCCTGCACACGGGTTTCGTTGCCCGGCTGGCGAACGCTGAAGGCGTCGTCTCGAGCGACTTCTTCGTCGCGGGCGGCGTTGTGGAAGCCGGCGGGTCACTGGTGGGCGCCTTGGGGGGAAACCGCCTTCAGGCTCCTGCGTCAGTCGTTGCACCCCACCAGGCGAAACATGTGCCCCTTCGCCACACGTCTCCCCTCGAGCGGGCCAGTGCAGATATCGGCGGCGACGTCTTCCCGCGTTCGCGGCTCGTGCTGCCGTTGCTCGTGCAGGCAGCGATCGACAGTCCTGCGGATGCCGAGGCAGTCGTCGCCACCATGACTCCGATGACGGGCCCCATGGTTGGCCTGCGGCCTCATCCCCGGACGTGGGGCAGCACGTTCGAGCGGTGATCCGCGCCCCTTCGGCCGGTCGTTCCCCCCCTCACATTTCCTGATTCAACGCCATCCGTCGACAAGGAATTCCCCGTGCAGTCTTCAGCTTTCAATGGAATGATGCCCGATCGCGAGCATGACCTGGCCGCCCCGAGCGTGGTCGTGGTAGACCCGCGGTTCGACACCTACAAGCAGCTTGCCGCGAGCGCAAGGCAGGGGCGGATCGGCCTGCATTTCCGGTCGAGCGGCGCTGATGCGATCAAGCTCTCCCGTCGGCTGTCTGTCGACGCCTGGCTGATCGCCCCCGATCTCGACGACATGTCGGGCCACGATCTCGTGCAGCTGCTCAAGGAGCGGCATGGGGATGCCGGTGCGGAGTCGGCCAAGGTGGCGATCGTCGCAGCCGCCGACGCCGCCGGACGGCAGAAAAAGCTGGCTGAACAGGATGCGATCGAAGCCGGAGCCGATGCTCTGATCCAGCACCCCATCACGCTCCGCGATCTCGAGGAGCTGATCGGCCTGCCGGTCGAAGAGCGGTCGAAGGTATTCGCCGACAAGGGTTCTGCCAAGGCGTTCATCACGCTGCCCGTGGGTGTCGGAGCTGCGGTCGTGGCGATCGCCGTCTTGATGCTCGGCTGATGCCGCTCCATGGGCCTGGCGGCAGTCGCCAGGGCGATGAGCGGTCCCACGGTAGGCGTGCCATGGCGAATTCCAGGCTACGCGCGGTGAGTCGTGCGTTTCGACGTCGCATCGCTGCCGCCAGTCGCCTGGCGACCGTGTTGGTCGTGCTGCTGGCGTATCAAGCGATCGGCGACGGACGGTTGGCACTCGCCCAGAACGACTGGCAGTTTCCCGACCCTTATTTCGGCGTGCCGCAGCCTGGAAATCCGGCCGCGCCGTCGATTCAGCGTCGGTATCGCACCGAGATTGGCCCGCCGGCAGTGCGGCGTCAGGCGGAGTCCGTCCGCGCCACGCAGCGACTTCGGCGGCATCGTCCCCAGCGGTCCCGCTGACACCGTCCATGCGTGAACAGGGGATGGTGATGCGTCATCTCGCCTCGGCAGCCGGGGGATGGATGCTGCGGCCGCTGCTGGTCTGGCTCTCCCTGGCGATGGCGTGGGCGCCCGCCCCCTCCCACGCGATCGTCGGCAGCGATTCGCCGGCCACCGCATTCAACGGCACCTACGTCAACAGCATCATCGGAGCGGGAACCTTCTACTCGCTCGGATTCGGCGGCAGTCGGACGATCGTGGCCAACATCGAGGCTGGCACGATCTGGAACGGCCATGAAACGCTGACGGGACGTGTCTCGCAGTTCCTCGCCGACCCAGCCATCGTAGGCACCGGCACCACCCAACTCGGCCAGTTCGATTGGCACGCCACGATGGTCGGGCAGACGCTCGGCGGCAGCGGCCTCTACACGTATCAGGACGGCATCGCACCGACGGCCCAGCTTTGGTCGGGGGCGATCGCCACGCAGTGGCTCGGCAGCGGCTACACCGGCAGCTTCACCATCACCGACGAAAGCTTCTTGTATCCCTACGCAACCGCGATGCGGACGGGCGTCGTGTCGGGCACGTCCACACTCAAGGCCAAGGTGGTGAACAGTAGCTGGGGGTATGACGATTCCGCAGGTGAGGTGGACTGGACCATCGCAATCGATGCGCTCACACGCGAAAACAACGTCGTGACCGTGATCGCCGCCGGCAATGAAGGCCCGGCAGCCAACACGGTGGGCGGCCCCGCATCTGGCTACAACAGCATCTCCGTGGCGGCCACGACGGGAGCAATGGCGGCCTCGCCGTTTTCGACCGTGGCCGAATTCTCCAGCCGCGGCCCTGGCGACTTCTCCAACCCGGTGTCGGGGACGACGGTGCCGAATGTCCGGCCCACCGTGGACATCGCCGCTCCCGGCGACGAGCTGACCTTGGCCTTTTACGGTGGCCTGACCGGCGGCCACACCTCGGGCACCGCGGTCCCCAACTCGGACTATTACGTCCCCGGCATGAACGGCACGAGCTTCGCCGCCCCGATCGTGGCCGGTGGCGCCGCGCTCATGATCGATGCCGCGACGTTCGTGTCGGGGGCGGTCGCCAACACCGCCGAGATGCTCGACGCCCGCGTGATCAAGGCCACGATGATGGCCACCGCCACGGTCACGAACGGCTGGAACAACGGCCAGCAATCGGTGAGCGGCGTGATCACCACAGCCCAGGCCCTCGACCATTCGGCCGGTGCCGGCATGATCAACCTCGACCGGGCCTACCGGACGTATGTCGGCGACCCGACCGTCGTTGACATCGGGGGCATGAGCTATCTGATCGCGGGTGTGAACACGACGCTTGGCGTGACCGGCAGCAGCGGTGGCAGCGGCCTCGATCTCCGGGGCTGGGATCTCGGCACGGTGCTCAATGATGCCGACGCCGCGTCGGGCAACGTGAACTCCTACGCCTTCGCCTCGATGCTGCCCGCCGGCGGCACGTTGACCGCCGCGCTCACCTGGTTCGCCGACCGCACCGTCGGCAGCACGGTCGCTTCGGCCGCCGACGTCGCCCTCGCCAACCTTTCGCTCCAGCTCTATCGCACCGACACGGTCGGCGGCCCCTCCCTCGTGGCCCAGTCGATCGCTCCCTACAGCTCCGCCGAGTTCCTCCGCCTCACACTTCCCGCCTACGGCTTCTACGAACTCCGCGTCCTGGGCCTCGACGAGGTCTACAACACCCTCGGCACGCCGCTGACGACCACCGACTACGGCCTCTCCTGGGTCGTCACCGTCCCCGAACCCTCCACCTACGCCCTCGCCGCCGTAGGCCTCGCCATCATCGCGCAGCACCACAGGCGCAGGCGAAGGGGGTCGGTGCAAGCTCGAGGAGCATTGGACCGAGTCTTCGAGGTCCCGCGACGAGACTTGCACCACCCCCGAGCCGGCTTGTTCAGTGAGGCAGATAGGCGTCCTGCGCGCGGCGACTCACCACCGCGCCTCAATCGCCATGCCCCCCAGATCCGCCATCGGTAGCGGCACCACCCTCACCTCCATGTCGGCAAAGTGCATCTCGGTGGCGTTGACGGCCCGGGAACTCGCCCAGGCGAGATACCAGCCGAGGAACACCTGCGACGGAAAGTGGGCGTTGTCGGTCATGCGTGAGAAGCCGGTAAACGTGGAGCAGACGTAGAGCGTGCCCTTGAGCAGCGGGCTCTCCACCATGTCGGCGGCGGCGAGGAACGGCACGGCGCCGATGAAGGCATGGCCGCTGACGCCGTTTGAGTCCTGGAACGGCTTCCATTTGCTGCCCGCCGAGCTCTCGTCGGGGCGTGAGGCGCCGGTGGCCCACTGGAGCACGTAGAGCGGCGGGGCTCCGACGACGAACATCCGCAGCGACCGTGATCCCCACTCGCCGATGAAGTCGCCGACGGGCGCGCCTTCGAATGCCATGCCCGTGACCGCCGCGGCCCCGGCGACGGGCAGCAGATACATGCCCTCGCCGAAAATCTTGCAATCGGAGAAGAACGTGCCGAGGCTGGTCGGCGCGACACCGCGCTGCCAGGCGTCCTGCATGGTGACGTCGAAACCGGTGTTGGCCATGAGGGCGCCGGCGCCGAAGGCGCCCGTGAGGCAGACGAGCGGCTCGCACGAATAGAAGTTGCGGTAGTCGTCGAGCACCTTGTAGCCGGCGCGGGAGACACGGGGGAACTGGCTGTCGGCCCAGGGAAGCTCGGCCCGTGGCGGCGCAAACATCTCGCGGGCGTCGACCGGTGGAAGCGTCGTGACGACATCGGCCCCCGGCGCCAGTTGGGCGGCCAGTTGCACGGTCATGTTCCCCTTGTCCGGCTTCGTCTCCCAGGCGCTGACCAGTCCAATCTCGGCATTGCCGGCTGGGGCGGTCGCGAGCGACTGGGTCTGCAGGGCCGCATCGATCCAGGCACCGCCAGGCGAGGGCACGACCCGCACGATCACCCGCTGCCGCAGGGGCGTCGCCCCGGCGAGCGGTCCGCCGGGCGGCTCCACCCAGGCCGATTCGATCACGCCGGGGCGACCCGCCGGCGTCGCGAAGTCGGGGGGCTCGGCCCGCACGATCGGCCATTCCGCGGCGACGGTGGCGAGCGTCTGCCGCCACAGCGCCTGCCCATCGGCCACCGGCAGGAACATGCCGCCGGCATCGTCGGCATCAGTGGCTTCGATCAGCGCGGCAGATGTGGCCTCGCGCTCGTCTGCAGCGCGCGCAACGCCACAGAGAACGATCCATGCGGCTGACAGGCAGGTGCAGCGCCGCACGCACGTTCTCCATTTCGCCGCCGCGGTGTGGGTGCGGAGTCTCGGAGTCATGAGCGGGCGGAGACTGTCCCAGCCCCCCCGCCCCACCGCAAGCCGGGTTTCGCCCGGCGGAAACGCCCCGTGGGCCCGTCACTCCATGACGGGCAGCCCGTTGCGGAGCAACGGGCCTACAGATCCGAACTCCCACCACCGGAGGTTGACCCGCGTGCGGACTACCGGCCCGCGGGCGTGTCGATGAACACTTCCACCTGCTGGCCCACGTAGAGCGGCGGGAGGCCGGTCGGGTCGAACTCGTAGATCACCTGCAGCACCCGGGTGTCCACCCGTTCGGTGTTGTCGCCGGTGAGCGACTTCTTCGGCACGACGAAGGGCTCCACGCGAATGAACTCGAGGGGATACTGCTGCTGGAGATTGCCGCGTGGCACGGCGACCGCCGGCAGCCCCTCGGTGAACCGCGGGATGTCGTATTCGTCGATGTCCACCCGCACATGGAGCCGGTCGATGTTGCCGAGGATCACGAGCGGCTGATTCGGCGGCGTGCCCACGAATTCACCCGGCCGCACGTTGACCTGCAGCACACGGCCGGCCACCAGCGAACGCACGATGAGCCGGTCGAGATCGATCTCGATTCGATTGACCTCCGCCTGCGCCCGATCGACCGCCGCGGCCGCCACGTCGCGGTCATACTGCCACGATCCGGCCTCGAGGAGCTGCAGATCGGCCTGCGTCCGCTCGAGCGCGGCCTGGGCGGCCGCCAGCGCTTCTCGGCGGGCGACCAGTTCCTGCTCCGTGGTTACCTTGCGGGCGAAGGTCTCCTCGGCCCGCTTGAGGGCATCGGTCTCGCGGATCACCGCCGCCTTCGCCTCGTTCACCTGGGCGACCTGCACCGGAATTTTTTCCTTGCGCGGTTCGGCCTCCAGACGGATCAGATCGCTCTTCGATTCGGAGACCGCCGCCTTCTGCACCGCGAGCAACGCCTTGAGATCGCGGTCGTCGAGCCGGAAGAGCGGCCGGCCCGGCTGCACGTCGTCCCCCACCTTCACGAGCACCTCGACGACGACGCCCGGTGTGGCCGAGCCGACGGCGATGTTCTCCGTGCGGGCCTCGACGATCCCGGCCGCCGCGACCGTGTCGGCGAAGGGGCTGTGGGCGGGAGCGATCGGAGGAGCGGGGTTGCCGACGACCGGCCGGGTCGTCCAGACATACCAGCCGGCGAAGCCGAGGAGGCCGAGGGCCATGATCGGCAGGAGGAACTGCGTGACGACGTCGGCGGCAGTCCGGCGCCGTGTGAGCCGCCGCGGCGGCCGCGGCGTAAGATCGACGGACAGGGCTGGATCGTCGGGAAGTGTCGTGGACATGGTCACAGGCTACCCGATATTCCGGGCGCGGAGGATCCGCCCGAGCGATGGGGCCCCCTCGCGATCGAGTCGATCCGGCCGTCCTCCATCGAGGCGATCCGGTCGGCGAACGAGTAGACGCGGGAGTCGTGCGTCACCACGATCACGGCCCGGTCGGGCTGCACCGCGATCCGCTGGATCAGCTCCATCGTGATTCGGCCGTTTTCCGCGTCGAGGGCGCTGGTCGGCTCGTCGCAGACGAGCAGCCGCGGCTCGTGAACGAGCGCCCGGGCGATCGCCACCCGCTGTTGCTGGCCACCCGAGAGCTCGCTCGGCAGGCTGGCGAGCTTGTCGCCGAGCCCGAGCGTATCGAGCACCTCGGCAGCTGCCTCGACGGCCTGCCCGCGCCGCCAGCCCGCGATGAGCAGGGGCACGGCCGCGTTCTCGGCGGCAGAGAGCGCCGGCAGGAGGTTGTAGGCCTGAAACACGAAGCCGACATTGTCGCGGCGAAACCGCACCTTGCGGCCGTTCGACATGGCGACGAGGTCGAAGCCGAGCACCGCCACCTCACCGGCGGTGGGCTCGAGCGTGCCCGCGATGATTGACACGAGCGTCGTCTTGCCGCAGCCGGACGGCCCCACGAGCATGAGCAGTTCGCCGTAGGGCACGTCGAGATCGACGCCGCGCAGGGCCCGCGTGACGGAATCGCCGGTGCCGAACTCCTTGGTCACGCCGCGCACCCGCACGGCCAGTTCACCGTCGGCCGCAAGGGCTGCTCTCTGCGGCACGCCGCTGGGGATGGGATTGAACGGGGTCATGAGCGGAACACGATGGCCGGGTCCACGACGAGCACCTTACGGATCGAGAGCAGGCTCGCGAGCAGCACGATCAAGAACACCGCCGCCGCCGTGATGGCGAGCACCTGCCAGGGCATGAAGAACGAGAGCCGCAGCCCCCCGCGCACGGCCTGGCCGAACATGGCCGCGAGCCCGACGCCGACGCCGTAGCCGACCAGGCCCACCTGCACCGCCTGCGCGAGCACCATCCACAGGATCGTCCAGTTGCTCGTGCCCATGGCCTTGAGCGCGCCGAACTGACGGATGTTTTCCACGGTGAAGAGGTAGAAGGTCTGGCCGGCGATCGCCGTGCCGACGAGGAAGCCCAGGCATACGGTGATCCCGAAGTTGACCGGGATGCCGGTCTTTTCCAGGTAGTAGCGGATCGTCTTCCAGACGAACTGGTCGCGGGTCAGCGCCTGCAGGCCCGTGCGCTCCTCGATCCGGCGGCAGACCTCCTCCGGATCGACGCCCGCCGCGGGGTCGGCGAGCACGAACGAGAGCACCTTCCGCTCCGGCGGCGCGAAGAGCACGGCCTGGCTGTAGCGGGTGTAGCAGATCGGGAAGCTCTGGAACGTGCGGCTCGCCTTCGTGAGGCCCACGAGCACGGCCCGACGGTCGTTCATCTCGAACGTGCGTCCGAGCCGGTAGGGCTCACCGGGCCATGTTCGCTTGTAGCCCGCGTCGTCCATGATCACGGCGTCCGGCTTCCGCAGGTCGGCGATCGAGCCCATGAAGATGCCCGCAGGCGCCCCCACGAGCGTGGCGTCGTCGAGGCCGAGCAGGATCATCTGCTGGTAGGTGCCCTCCTGGATCCGGGCCCGCCCCAGCCCCTTGTAGAACCGCACGGCCCACTCGACCCCGGGCACGCTCTTCACCCGGAACAGCTCCGTGTCGGCGAGCGGCTTGATGTCGTCGACGTATTGGACGTTGCGGTCCATGACCCAGATGTCGGGCCCCTCGGTGTCGCGGATCTGGCTGATCGTGAGCGACATCAGGCCGCAGAAGATGCTCGACTGCTGCGCGATCAGGAGGGCGGCGAAGACGACGCCGAATACGATGCCGAGGTATTTGACCCGGTTGCCGATCAGCATCTTCCAGGCGATCCACATCATGGCGACCGATTGTACCGCCTCGCGGCCTTCCGTCTGCTATCCTCGGCAGCCTTCACCCCTCCCCAGGATGACACCGTGCCAGGGCCGGCCGACACCGCCTCGCGTCCCGTCACAGATCCCACGATCGCCGAGGTGCTCGCGAAGTGGTGGGGGTTCGACGCCCTGCGGCCGCTGCAGGCCGACGCCATCCGGGCCGCGATCGACGGCCGCGACTCCCTCGTCGTGATGCCGACGGGCGGAGGAAAGAGCCTCTGTTACCAGCTGCCGCCACTGGTGAGCGAGACGACCGACGTGGTGATCTCACCGCTCGTCGCCCTGATGAAGGACCAGGTCGATTCGCTCGACGCGATCGGCTACCCAGCCGCGGCCCTGCACGGCGCTCTCACACAGGAGGAGCGGTCGCGGATTCGCGACCAGCTGGCAGCCGGTGAGTTGCGGCTCTTGTTCGTCGCCCCGGAGCGGCTCGTGAACACGGGCCTCCTCGACCAGCTCGCCCAGCTGGGCGTGAAGCGGTTCGCGATCGACGAGGCCCACTGCATCAGCCAGTGGGGACATGATTTCCGCCCCGAGTATCGGCAGCTCGCGATGCTACGCGACCGGTTTCCGACGGCGAGCATCCATGCATTCACGGCCACGGCCACGCCGCAGGTGCGGGACGACATCGCCCGGCAGTTGAGCCTCCGCGATCCGGCCGTGCTCGTGGGTACGTTCGACCGGCCCAACCTCGTCTATCGCGTCGTGCCCCGCACTGACCGGATCGCCCAGACGCTGCAGATCCTCGGCCGCCACAAGGGGGAGGCCTCGATCGTCTACTGCATTTCGCGGAAGGAAACGGAGAGCCTCGCCGCCCGGCTCGCCGCCGAAGGACTGCTGGCCCGCCCCTACCATGCCGGCCTCGATGCCAAGGAGCGGCACAAGACGCAGGAGGCCTTCGCCCGCGAGACGATCGACGTGGTCGTGGCCACCGTCGCCTTCGGCATGGGCATCGATCGCTCCGACGTGCGGCTCGTGCTCCATACCTCGCTCCCCAAGAGCCTGGAGGCCTATCAGCAGGAGACGGGGCGGGCCGGCCGCGACGGCCTCGCCGCCGAGTGCGTGCTGCTCTACTCGTCGGCCGACATGTTCAGCTGGGAGTCACTCGTGCGGAAGAGCGCCGCCGAGTCGGACCTCGACCCGGACGAGCAGGAGCAACTGATCGGCAGCCAGGTGGCCCATCTCCACGCGATGCGGCGGTACGCCCAGGCGGCCCGCTGCCGCCACGCGGCGCTCTCCGAGTATTTCGGGCAGAGCTACGAGGCCGAGTCGTGCGGGGCCTGCGACGTCTGCCTCGGGGAGACGGAGAGCCTGCCCGAGGCGACGGTGATCGCGCAAAAGATCATCTCCTGCGTGGCCCGCGTGCAGGAGCGGTTCGGCGTGCGGCACGTCAGCGAGGTGCTGCGAGGCGCGAAGACGGAGGGCATCACCCGCTACGGCCACGATCGGCTCTCGACGTTCGGCCTGCTCGCGCAGTTCGACCAGCGGGCGGTCGAGAACCTCGTCCACCAGCTGCTCGACCAAGAGCTGCTGGCCCGTACCGGGGGCGACCGTCCCGTGGTGACGCTCAACGAGCGGTCGTGGGAGGTGATGCGGGGCCAGCGTTCCGTGGTGCTGCTCGAGCCGCGGGGCAGCAAGGCGAAGACGACGAAGGCCGACGCCGACGACTGGCAGGGCGTGGATCGCGAACTCTTCGAGCGGCTGCGGGCATGGCGACGGCGGGTGGCCGAGGCCCGCGGCAAGCCCGCCTGGACGATCTTCGACGACAAGGCCCTGCGATCGATCGCCCGCGAGAAGCCGACGTCGCCGGCCGCGCTGCTCCGCTGCCGCGGCATCGGCGAGAAGCGGCTCGCCGACTTCGGCCCCGCGATCCTCGACCTCGTCGCCAGCCGCACACCGGCGGCCGAGTAGGTGCAGACTGGCAGTCTGCACAGGGCCGGCGGCCCGGTGCGGTGAGGCTCGGTCCTGTCCGTGAATTGGAAATCGTGGCCTGATCCGATTCGCTCGCCGGGATGAACGCCACCTTGCGTTCAAGAACACGCAGGCGTGGCACGACACAAACGTCGGCCTTCGTGTTGCTCTGGTGAGCCCGTGAAGACGGGGCGTAGACTCGTGCCGCTCACGGAGGGTCCGTCATGCCAGGATGCCGTTCGGTGGCACGCGGGCTGCAGGCCGACGCGCCGGCGGCCCGCCATGGCCGCATCGCGCTCGCCACCTGGATCGCTGCCCTGGCCATCGGCGCCGCGGCGGTGGCGGAGCACGTGGGTGACCTCGGGGCCGCCGAGCGGCTCGTCGTGCGTGGCCTCGAGGAGATTCCAGCGGAGAGGCTGCGGGCCGGATTGCTTGGCGATGCCGATGTCTACTGGCTCGGGCTGCCGACGGCCGACCGCGACGCCTACCTCGCTTCGCTCCGCCGCCGGGCGACGGTCGCCCTGGAGACGGCCGGGTTTTCGGAGCCGCAGGTGAGCGTGGCCGTCGAGCCCCGGGCGGACGGCGTGGACATGGTCGCCCTCGACGTGGTCGAAGGCCCGCGGTTCATGGCCGGGCCGATCGAGGTGACGGGGTTGCCCGCTGATCTCGCCGCCCGGCTGGTGCGGCATCTCCAGGAGCGGCACCCGCCGCTCGACGCCCAGCCCGAGACGGTCGTCCTGCCCGACGGCACGACGACGATTCAGTGGAGCGAGAAGGACGGCAAGCCGGCCAAGCTTGTCGAGCCGGTGTGGAAGCCCGGCGAGCCCGCACCGCACGGCGGCTCGGCCCGCGAGTCGGTCCGCCGCCAGGTTGGCGGCTTCCTGAGGCAGGAAGGGTTCTACGAACTCACCGGCGCGGCCGACGCCGATCGCGACGAGACGCTTGCGGCGCTGCGGGAGCATGTCGATGTGGAGTTGCTGCACGAGGGCGGGCAGGCCACGCTCGTCATCCATGTGAAGCGGCTGCCTCCACGGTCCACCCTCGCGGCCATCGAGGTCGCGGATGGCACGCGGGTCAGTGAGGCGGATCTGCGGGCCCATCTCGGGCTCGAGATCGGCCAGCCGGTGACGGACACCGATCGGGTCATGTGGCGGGAAACAATCCGGCAGTCGAGCTGCTTCATCTCGCAGGACGTCACGTTCACGCTCGAGCCCGTGGGCATCGTGGCCCGCTTCGACCTCGTCGACTACGAGCACGCGCGGCCGCTCGACGCGCCGAGGTCCCGCGAGGAGGAGGCCATGCGACGGTTCCGGTCGCGGCTCATGGGTGCGTGGCACGCCGGCCGGGAGGTGCGGTTTCGCGGCACGCGACAGGCGGCCCTCGACGGCACCGCCCCGCCCGCGGAGTTGGACATCGTGCTCGGCAGGGATGCGGGCATGGTGATCGCGGCCCGGATCGCCGCGGCACGGTACGGATGCGCGGTCGTACGCGACGGCATGGGCTTTTTCGCACCGACGGCTCGGCTGGAGGCTCGGCTCCCGAACGGCTCCAGCCCAATCCCTTCCATCGGGCTCACAGTCGCGCCGAAGGAGGCAAACGAGACGGCGCAACGGATGCAGAGCCTGATCGGCGTTGGCTTCACGACCTCGCGGCAGGTCGTGTTGCCCGTGCACATCGAGCCCGTGTGGTGCGCGGCGATGGCCCATGCCGCGACGAGTCGCATGGAGGGCGGGGAAATCGTCCTCGAGTGCGAGCCTGGTCCCGATCCCAAAGATGGCCGCAAGCGGACGGGGAAAACCGTGATCCGGCTCGACGAGGCCGAGGGTCGGCTGCGCTGCAGCACGTTCGACGGCTGGGCCATCACGATTGAAACAGGTGACGGCTTGGTCGATCGGACCTTCGCTGATCTGCGCGCGGCTTCGGGCGAAAACCTGGGCGAGGCGACGCGGCCGGTCGAGGCGACGGGCCGGTTCCTCATGGCGGCGCTGGAGTCGTTTCCGGCAGCGCTCGAGGGCTTCGTCGATGCTGAAATGCTCGAAGGCACCGCGGAGGAATGCCAAAAGCGAGTCGACCTCGTCCGCCGGGTTCTCGCGGGGGGCGTTTCAGACGAGCTCGATGACGTCCTCGGCAGGCTGCTCGGCGACATGGCGTCGGAGCCGGGGCCGGACGCCCTGCCGATTCCGGACGACCCGGAAGCCGCGACGGCCGCCACGGAGCAGCCGCGGGGCGGGCTGGCGGCGGTCCTGCACCTGTGCGGACCGGACATTCTCCGGTGGCTGGAGGCACGGCTCGGCCGCGATGCCTGGCCCGTGGCGTTTGCGCGAGTCGCGGTGTTGCATGGCTGCGGCGATGAAGCAGCGTTTGACCGGGAACTCGATCGGCTCGTCGCCAGCGGCGTGGCGGATGAGTCTGCCGACACGATCGCCCGCCTGCTGGGCGAGAGCGAAGACTTCGTCGTCAGGCTGCGGGTGTTCCTGGCCCGCCGCGCTGCCCGACGGGAGATCGCCGCCGGCCGGAATGCCGCCGCCGTCGGAATCTACCGCGACGCCCTGGCACGCCTCGAAAAGACCGCCGGGCCGGATGCCCCGGCGCTCATGCCCCTGCGGATCGACTGCGGCCTCGCGTTCGTTGCCGCGGGTGATGCCAAGGCCGCAGTGCCGGTCCTCGCGACGGTGGTCGAGAAGGGCGAGTCGACCGGTGTGGATCCCGTGAGGATCACCGGCCTGCAATTTTTCCTCGTGCTCGCGCTCGTGAGTGAGAAACAGTTCGCCGAGGCGATCACCTGCGCCGAGGCGTTTCTGGCCCGGGTCGAGGCCGGCGATGCCGACGAGAAGGCTCGCGGCGACGTGCCGAGGATGCGGGAGGTCATCGGCTACTGTCACGGCCAACTCGGCGACCATGAGAAAAGCCTCGCCGTCTATCGCGAGCTTCTCGCCGAGGCGGAGGAGCGGCACGGACCGGAGCATCCGGAGACCGCGAAACTGCTCGTCAACACGATCTGGCTGCTCAACCAGACGGGCGACGTCGCGGAGGCCTACCGCCTCAACCGCCGGCCGCGCGCCGACATCACGCGCGGCAGCATCGTCGGCCTCGAGCCCCCGATCCCGGCGAGCCGGAAGCAGCCTCCTGTCTCGGGTGGCAAGACACAACTGGAGAAGTCGAAGACCGACGAGAGCAGTGGGGCTGTCGAGCGCTGGAGCGGACTCGACGTTCCCCTGATACCCTTGCGGTGACGGTGGAGCTCCCGACCGCGGCCTTGGACACGGTACTGACAAAGAACGCCCGCTACTCCTTCCTCCGGGGTGACGATGGCCGGCGGACGACGCGCGACGATGTGGTGCTCTACGACGCCCACCCGATCCCGCCGCGGGGCATCTTCGCCGGACCATACGCGGTCGAGCCTTCGGCGTAGGGCGCCCGAACGGCCGAGAAATGCGATTCGCCAGCTTTACGGAGCGGCCGGCTTCACGAAGCTGTCGAACCAGGGCTTCACCTGCAGCGTCGCCGACACGTATGACGCGCGGTGGTCGGCCCGCTCGCCTGCCGAGAAGAACTCGACCTGCGTGCTGCCGAGCAGCCGGCTGAAGTCGGCCACCATCCGGGACACCGCCGGCGGGATCGCCTCGTCGGCATCGCCTCCGTAGGCCCGCAGGGGCGTCTTGATCTTCCAGCGGTAGGCCCCGGCATCCTCCAGCAGATCCCAGAACCGCCCGTTGCCGGTCGCCGCCGAGGCCATGAACTCGGGCCGCAAGAGCCCCGCCACGCCGCCGGGCGTGGTGGCGTCGAACTCGGGCCACGGGAGTTCGCCGTCGTAGAACTTCCGCGACGCCGCGAGGTGCTCGGGCTTGATCGCCGAGGCCGCGAGCCCCGGCAGCCGGGCGTATTCCTCCTGCGCCCAGAGCATGTTGCTGATGCAGCCCTTGATCCACGCGGCATCCTGCGGCCGCGGACTCGTGATCGGTCGGCGGAAGGCGGCGGTGAGGTCGACCGGCGCGCTGACCGTCGCCGCGGCCGTGACCGGGATGTCGAGCGTCTCCAGTCGGCGCAGGAACTGCATCGTGCTCCAGCCCCCCTGCGACCAGCCCCACACGAAGAACTGGGGCGTCTTCTGGCCGAGCGACTCGAGCACGGCCCGCGACGCGAGGTAGTGGTCGAGCATCGACTGCGTCGTGCCCCGCGGTACGATGAAGCAGTTGGCCACCCGTGACGGACCGAGGCCGAAATAGTCGGCGCCGATCACCACGTAGCCCTGGCTGGCAAAGGCCGCGAGGGCCAGCCGCGTCTCGTACGAGTTGTCGGGACGGGACGGCACCTGGTCGCGGCCGAAGACGGTGCCGTGCTGGTAGCTCACGAGCGGGTGCGACGTCGCGCCGTCGTCCGGAACGGCCAGCAGGCCGCTGCCCAGCGTGGGCTGGTTGTCCCACTCAGGAACGACGGAGTTGAACTGCACCTCGTAGAGCGTCACGCCGTTTCGGGGCGCGGCGAACTTCGACTTGAAGTCGGTCGACTTCATGGTCGAGGCCTGCGACGGGTCGAAGCCCGCCATGAACGTGTCGAGTTCGCGATCGAGAATCGCGGCCAACCGGGCCTTGTCGTAGACGCCGACCTTCCGGTAGCGAACGCCCCCGGCAACGGGTGTGAACTCCTGCTGCGCCGAGGCGGTGCCTGCCACGATGACCGCAGCGGTGACGAGCAGGTACGCAGCCACAGAGCGGATGCGGGGGACGGACATTGAATGACTCCCTTCGTAAGCCGAAATGACACGCTGTGGCAGAGCGTACCTGGATGAAGCAAGGCCTGCAAACCAAGGCCTGCAAACCAAGGCCTGCAAACATGGGTCGGTGGCACCGTCATACGGCCGCGTGAGCGTCACGATCGGCGGGCGATGCACCTCGTCACTTTCCCAGCGCCGACTCCACATGACGGATTCCCTCGGTGCGAATCCGCACGAAGCCACTGAAGGGCCGTTCCATTTCCAGGATCAGAAAGATCGCGCTGCTCACTGACAGCGAGCAGAGCAACAGCGCCAGCAACACGACGGTGTTCCGCTGGGCGAACAGTCCGTAGCTGAAGAACGTCACCACCAACCACGAGCCGATCGCCAGCAGGAAGAACAGCGGCATCCGTGCATGCTGCTCGGTGGCGAGGGCCCAGCGTGCCCGAAGGGCAGCCTCCACAAGCCTTACGAGTTGGCTCTTGATGCCTTCCTGCCTCGCATCGCGGGGCTCGAGCGAGTGGATTCGATTTGCCGCGTCCTCGATCCAGGCTGCGGATCGAATCGGGTCGTAATTGTCCGACGCCCCCTCCCCTATCGCCGTGAGCCATGCGAGCCTTCGTTTCATCATCTGTTCAACATCGGCCCGGATGCCTCCAGCCTCGTCGCCATATCGCCGGAGCATGCGGTCGATCGTGATGAGGTCGACCGACGCGTCTTGGACGTTGCGGCACGTGAGATCGTAGGTGTTCTTGGCCGACGTCGTGGCGAGGCCGAGAACGAGGGCGGTCATCGTCGTGACGGTCCCGATCGCGAGGCGAACCGTGTCCTTTGTCTCGCTCCCCAGATTGTGCTCGGGCAGGACTCGCTGGGCGATGACCCCGATCGCGGCGGCTGCGCACGTGGCTACCATGACGATGGCGGCGATCGCAAGCGGGCTCATACCATTCTCCGCGGGACGCGATCAGGATAGCCCGATCAACGACACTGTCACCACCCCGCACCAACCCGACGCGGTTCGCCGGCATCCAGGAGGCTGCTGCGACACGAGGGCACCCGCGGTTTCTGCGATTCCTCCATCGACGATCGAGAATTGGAGAACGACACTGCGTCCGGTAGGATTCGGCCCCATGAACGCCACCACTTCGCTCCACCAGCTCGGCCAGAGTCTCTGGCTCGACAACATCACCCGCGGCATGCTCGACGACGGAACGCTCGCCCGCTACATCCGCGAGCTGTCGGTCACCGGCCTGACGAGCAACCCGACGATCTACAACCTCGCCTTCAAGAACACGCCGTTCTACGACGCGGCCATCGCCGCAAAGGTGCGGCAGGGGATCGCGGGCGAGCGGCTCTTCTTCGACCTCGCGATCGAGGATCTCTCGCGGGCCGCCGACCTGTTCCTCGAGGTGCACGACCGCACGAGCGAGATCGACGGCTGGGTGTCGCTCGAGGTCTCGCCCCGGCTCGCCTACGACACGGCCAGCACGCTGGCCGCCGCCAAGGCACTGCACGCCCAGGCCGGCCGGCCGAACCTATTTATCAAGATTCCCGGTACGCCCGAGGGGCTGCCCGCGATCGAGGAGGCGATCTTCGCCGGCGTGCCGGTGAACGTGACGCTGCTCTTCACCGCCGCCCACTACCTCGCCGCCGCCGATGCCTATCTCCGCGGCATCGAGCGGCGGATCGACGCGGGCCTCGACCCGCGGGTCTGCTCGGTGGCATCACTGTTCATCAGCCGCTGGGATTCGGCCACGGCCAAGAAGCTGCCCGAGCACTTGCGGAATCGGCTCGGCATCGCGATCGGCCAGCAGTGCTACGCGGCCTACCGCAGCCTCATCGCCTCCGACCGCTGCCAGCGACTGGCCAATTTCGGCGCCGCCTCGCAGCGGCTCCTGATGGCGAGCACGGGCACGAAGGATCCCGCCCTCTGCGACCATCTCTACGTGCGGGAACTGGCCGCTCCGCACACGGTGAACACGATGCCGGAGGCGACGCTGCTCGCGTTCGCCGACCACGGCACGCTCGGCAGCCCCGTCTCGGCCGGTGGCGGCACCGCCGAGCGGCTGCTCTTCGAGATCCGTCAGGCGGGCATCGACATCGACGCCCTCGGCGCCGACCTGCAGAAGCAGGGCGCCGAGTCCTTCGTGAAGAGCTGGGACGAGCTGATGCAGGTGATCGACGCGAAGGCGAAGGCGGCCGGCTGACGAACTCACCCCTCGCCGAGATAGGCGTCGCGGACGCGGCGGTCGGCGGCGAGTTCAGCGCCGCTGCCCGTGAGCGTGATCCGTCCCGTCTCGAGCACGAGCCCGCGGGATGCGAGCCGCAATGCGGCCCGCGCATTCTGCTCGACCAACACGACGGCGATGCCACGTGCGGCGAGCGCGGCGATCACCTCGAACACCCTCGCCACGATGAGCGGGGCCAGGCCGAGCGAGGGCTCGTCGAGCAGGAGCAGCCGCGGCCGGCCCACGAGGGCCCGGGCGATCGCGAGCATCTGTTGTTCACCGCCGGAGAGCGTGCCGCCGAGCTGATCCATCCGATCGCCCAGCACGGGAAAGAGTCCGCAGGCCTCGTCGATGTCGCGGGCGAGCCGGGCCCGATCGGTCTGCGTGAATCCGCCGAGTTCCAGGTTCTCCCGCACCGAGAGCCGCGGAAAGATCCGTCGCCCTTCCGGTGAGTGGCCGATCCCGAGCCGCATGATCTCGTGGGGCTCGAGGCCAGCGAGCGGACGGCCCGCGAAACGGACGCCGCCGGACCGCAGCGGCACGATGCCCGAGATCGCCATCAGGAGCGTCGTCTTGCCGGCGCCGTTGGCGCCGATGATCGCCACCAGCTCGGACTCCTCGATCGTGAGCGACACGCCGTCGAGCGCACGAATCGGCCCGTAGCCAGCCACGAGATCGGTCACTTCCAAAAGCGGCATGACGGTGGTCCTCAGGAGTCGCTGCCCAGATAGGCCTCGATCACCTTCTCGTCACGCCGTACCTCGGCCGGCGTGCCCTCGGCGATCTTCACGCCGTGGTCGAGCACGGCCACGCGGTCGCTGATCTTCATCACGACGTTCATGTGGTGTTCGATGAGCAGCACGGTCGGCCCGCGGGCTCGGATCCGTTCCACGAGCCCGGCAAGCTCGGTGGTCTCGGTGGGATTCATCCCGGCGGCGGGCTCGTCGAGCAGGATCAGCGTGGCGCCGGTGGCGAGCGCCCGGGCGATCTCGAGCCGCCGCTGGTCACCGTAGGGAAGCTGGCCTGCGATCCGATTCGCCACCGGCTCGAGTCCGACGAACCGAAGCTCCTCCAGCGCCCGCTCCCGCGCCGCCGCCTCGGCCCGCCGGTAGCCGGGCGTGCCGAAGAGCATGGCCGCGGTCCCTCCGGGGATCGCGCGGTCGAGTCCGGCGAGCACGTTTTCGAGCACGGTCATGTTGGAAAACAGGCGGATGTTCTGGAACGTTCGTGAGATGCCGGCCCGGGCCACGACGTGGGGCGAGCGACGGCCCCGCTTCCAGACGGCGATCGTGCCCGCGAAGCCGAGCAGCCCGCCACCGAGCAGTCCCATGATGCCCCGCAATCGGATGCGGTTCTTCCCGGCGGCCAGCCGCTGGAGCACCTCCTCCCGCACCACGGGCAGGGCGGCCGCCGTCGAGGCCCGCTCCGTGTCGGTGCCGACGAGCACCGTGCCCGGGCCGGCCCGCCGCGCCGTCACCGCCGCCTGTAGCCCGTTTCGCACCGCCTCCGCCTCCCTGCGGTCGCGGCGGATCGCGAGCACCTCGGTGCCATCGGCGCTCACCACCCGCCATTTGCCAGCCATCTGGTCGATCGCGAGATCGGCGCGAAAGTAGCCGCGGAGCCGGGCCGCCGCTCCCGAGAGCGTGAACGGCTCACCGGTGATCATGCCCCGATTCACGACTGCCTGCCAGAGCCGATCGACGTCGACGGCCGCCGCCGCGAACAACAACCCGGTGAGCAGGCCGATGCCGACCGCCGACCAAAACGTGCCCGGCGTGAACGAACGCGACAGCCGCCGACCGCGAAATCGCACCGTGCCGCCACTGGGCGCATAGATGCCGCTGATGCAGTTGAAGGCCGTGGTCTTCCCGGCTCCGTTCGGTCCGATCAGTGACACGATCGCCCCTTCCGGGACGTCGAGGTCGAGTTCCGACACGGCCACGAGGCCGCCGAACCGGATCGTGAGCCGATCGACCGCGAGGAGAGGGGACTCGGCCACGCCGGAGAACGCCGACCGTGACGGGGTGCGCCTGCCGAGCTTCATCGGTGCCCCTCCTGCAGTTCGGCCGCCAGCCGCCGTGAGGGCACGAGCCCCGCGGGCCGGAATCGCATCACGAGCACGAGCGCGAGGCCGAAGATCGCCAGCCGCCAGCCGCTGAAAGAGAGCAGGCTCGAGCCCGACGGATTGATGTCGAGTTGCTGGATCCAAGAGTCGGCCCACGGGGCGATCACGGTGTCGAAGCCCACGAGCAGGGCCACGCCGAGCAGCGTGCCGGGGATACTGCCGAGCCCGCCGAGGATCACGGCGCAGAGCACCATGATCGAGCGGTTGAAGTCGTAGGCATTCGGATCGGCCGTGGTCGAAAGGCTGGCGGCGTAGAGGCAGCCCGCCAGGCCGGCCACGGCCGCCGACATGGCGAAGGCCGAGAGCTTCACCCGCACGGCGGAAATGCCCATCGCCGAGGCGGCCAGTTCGTCCTCACGGACGGCCACCCACGCCCGACCGAGCCGCGAGTGCTCCAGCCGCCGCATCGCGAACACGACGGCGGCCAGCGCGAGAAGCGCGAGGTAGTAGAACCACCGCGGGTCGATGGCAAATGCCCTGCCGAGATCGATCCCGGCCAGGGTCACGCCGGCCCCCGGAGGGGGCACGGGGTTGAGCCCCTTCATGCCCCCCGTGATCTGCTCCAGGTTTCGCAGCGTCACCTTCACCACCTCCCCGAATCCGAGCGTGACGATGGCGAGGTAGTCGCCCCGGAGCCGCAGGGTGGGCGCCCCCAGCGCCAGGCCGATCCCCGCCGTCGCGAGCACGCTCACGACCGCCGCCACCGCGAACGGCAGCTGGAAGGGATACATCGGCACGGTGAGCACGGCGCACACATAGGCGCCGATTCCGAAGAAGGCCGCGATTCCCAGATGCACCAGCCCCGTGTAGCCCACCATCACGTTGAGGCCGAGCGCCAGGATGCAATAGATGAAGAGCGTGGTCACCTGGCCCCCGAGCGCCCCGCCGAGCGCGGGCACAACGAGCGGCGCCACCGCCAGCACCGCCAGCGCCACCAGCTCCCACCGCTGCCGCAGGACGTCGCGCATCAGACCTTCTCCTTCGTTCCGCGGCCGAGGAGCCCCTCGGGCCGGAACACGAGGATCACGATCAGGATCGCGAACACGATCGCCCCGGTCCAGCGTTCCCCCACGTAGGCACTCGACAGCGCCCGCACGAGGCCGATCACCACGCCCCCCACCACCGCGCCCGGAATGCTGCCGATTCCGCCGAGCACCGCCGCCGTGAATGCATACAACCCGTTCTGAAACCCCATCTGGAAGCTGATCGTGTTGATGTAGAGCCCATAGATCACGCTCGCCGCGCCCCCGAGGAATCCGCCCACGAAGAACGTCGCTGCGATCACGCGATCGACGTCGATCCCCACCAGGGCGGCGGCCGTCGGATCCTGCGACACCGCCCGCATCGCCTTCCCCAGCCGCGTCGCCCGCACGAGAAACGAGAGGGCGAGCATGAGCGGCACCACGACCACGAGCACGAGCAGGTCCTTGGCGGAGAATTGCAACCCGTCGGCCGTCAGCAGGTTCGTGGCGGGGAGCAGCTCGGGAAACGACCGGTCGGCAGGGCCGAGCCAGAACAGGCCGACGTTCATGAAAATGAACGACACGCCGATGGCCGAGACGAGCGGGGCGAGCTTCGGCGCCGTGCGGAGCGGCTTGTAGACGAGCCGGTCGACGGCCACGTTGAGCCCGCCGCAGAAGAGGCCGCAGAGCACGACGAGCAGGGCGATGCCGGCCCAGGTGCCAGCCTGACCGGCCGCCGCGAGCCCGAGCCAGCCGACGAGCGACAGGGCGAAGCACGAGCCGAGCATGATCAGGTCGCCGTGGGCGAAGTTGATCAGCCGGATGATGCCGTAGACCATCGTGTAGCCGAGGGCCACCAGCGCGATCAAGGCGCCGTTGGTGAGGCCGATCAGGCACTGCTGCACGAGAAATTGAAGCGACACCGGCGGCACCTCAAGGCGTGGCTGCGGCCGCAGCCGCCGGCTCGTCATCGACGTCCCGGGCGTCGAGCACTGCTTCGAACACGAATCGTCCATCCTTGACGCCGCTCACCGTCAGCGTCCGCATCGTCGTGTCGCCGTTGGCATCGTAGCCCCAGCGGCCCAGTGCTCCGTCGAAGTCGCGGATGGCGAGTGCGGCGTCGGCGATGGCGCGGCGATCCTTGCGGCCCGCCTCGCGGATCGCCCGCAGCGCCACCCGCGTGGCCTCGTAGCCATAGACGGCATAGGCCTCGGGAAGCTCGCCGTGCCGCTCCCGATAGCGGGCCACGAAATCGGCCCCCTTCCCCGTGAGCGTGTCGGGCGGCAGGCCGCCGAACGTGGCGAAGCAGCGCCCCTCGAGATTCGCCGCGCCGGCGGAGTCGATGAACACCTGCTCCAGGCAGCCGTCCGGCACCATCAAGACCGCCGGAATGCCGGCGCTCACCATGTCCTTGGCAAGCTGTCCTCCCTTGCTCTGCGTCGTGCCGCCGAAGTACACGAGGTCGGGACCGGCCGCCTTCACGCTCGCCATCAGCGACTTGAACTCCTGGGCCTTGGCATCGATCGAGTCGTGGCCGAGCACCTCGATGCCGATCTCGCGACACCGCTCGTCGAAGAGGTCGGCGATGCCTTTGCCATACACCTCGTTGTCGTCGAGGATGTACACCTTTCTCACGCCACGTCGTTTCGCCCAATCGGCGGAGAGCGGGCCCTGGAGGTCGTCGGCGGGCACGACCCGCACGTAGTTCAGCCGCCCCGTGGGCCGATAGACGTCGGGCTCGCCCGGCATGCCGAGGCCCGGCTTCGTGAGCCCCACCGCTGTGTTGGCGGGCGACACCATGAGCAGATCGCCGAGGTTCAGGATCGGCATCGACACCTTCGCCGCCCCCGAGTTGAACGTGCCGACATAGGCCATCACGTCGGGATCCTGGAGGGCCCGGCGGGCGTTGGCGGCCTCCGCCTCGCTCGTCCACTGCCCGGCGGCGGCGGTCGAATCATCGAGATCAAGGTATTCGATCCGAAACGGGCCCACTCGCCCCTCCGCCTCCTCGATCGCCATCCGGATGCCGCGGACGATCGTGTCGGACTGCTGCTTCGCGGAGCCCGTACGAGGCAGGCTCGACACGATCCTGACGACGCCGGGATCGGCGGGTCGGCAGCCCGCCCAGGCGACGAGCGAACATGCCACCGCCGCGACCACTGCTTCCCGGCATTTCATGACGAGAATGTAGAAGCTCTGCCGAAACCTCGTCAAACCGCAGTGCGGTTCAAGCCGGCTCGGGGGCGGCAACTGTCGCCGCTGCGCGGTCCTTCGGATCGTCGCGGTGGACCTCGAAGACTCGGTCCACATGCTCCTCGAGCAGTCGCCGACCCCCTCGCCTCCATAGAAGCCCCCGGGCGCAAGCCGGGGGATTGCGCATCGCTATCCCCTCGCTCGCGCTCAGGGCTTGCATGGGAAGACCCGCTCGCCTCGTCCGGTGATGCGCTGGACTGATTTCACTTCCGCGAGACGAGTCGCCAGGCGCGGTGGATTCGTTCGTTGCGGAAGTCTTCGGGGATGGTGCGGTTCGTGATCTCGCGGATCGTGTAGGCCGCGCCGAGCCGCTCGACGTCGAGGTGGAACCGGCGGAAATTTGTGGAGAAGTAGACGATGCCGCCGGGCGTCAGGTTCCTCGCGATCAGCTCGAGGAGCTGTGCATGATCCTGCTGCACGTCCCACGGCGTCTCGCTCTTCGCCGAACGTGAGAACGTCGGCGGGTCGCAGACCACGAGATCGAACGCGGGCTCTCCGCGGCGGGCACGGTGCTCCAAGAAGGCCCTCGCCTCGTCGCGGATGATCCGGTGCCGGCCGGCATCCTTGAAACCGTTGGCGGAGAGGTTCGTCCGCGTCCACTCGAGGTAGGTGTTCGACAGGTCCACGCTCGTCGTCTCCGCCGCACCGCCGGCGGCCGCGTACACGGAGAAGCTGCCGGTGTAGCAGAAGAGGTTGAGGAACCGTTTGCCTTCGGCCTCGGCACGCACCATGCCCCTGGTCTGCCGGTGGTCGAGGAACAGCCCGGTATCGAGGTAGTCGGAGAGATTCACCTCGAAGGCGAGCCCCCCCTCCTGCACCGCGAATACCGCCCGACGGTCACCGACCTTTTCGTACTGGTCGCCGCCGCGCTGCCGCTTCCGCACCTTGAGAAACGTCTGGTTCGGCGGCACTCCAAGTTCGAGTGCGGCGCCTTCGATCATCTTGTCGAGCCAGACATCGTGCTCGATCTCCGTCCGGTCGTGGGGCCGCTCGTACTCCGCGGCGTGGAGCCAGCCGGCGTACCAGTCGATCACGAGTGGGATCTCGGGAATGTCGCGGTCATAGATGCGGAACGCCTCGAGGCCTTGGCGGCGGGCCCACTTCGAAAGGTGCTTGAATCGCTTCGCGAGCCGGCGGCGGAAGTCGCCCAACTGGTCGTCGGTCGTGCGGGCGCGCGGTCGGCCCGGAGGGGGCGGATCAGGGGTGGCGTCCATGGCGCCGGCGGCGCCCGGGTGGTGCGAGTTGGCTCGCGGGGGATCTCGCCGGGCTCGATCCGAACGCTCGCCATCCTCGCACCAGCCCGGGCTGGCGGCGGTGGGGGCGAGGGGAGGGAGTCCCTGGCCTTCGACCTCATGGGGTGGGGTGTGGGTTCGGGGGCGGATGTCGAGTTCGAGGATGCGGCAGGCGATCGGGCCGTTCATCATGGGCACGCGGTAGGTCGGTCGCAGGCCGAGTTGTTGGGCGGCGGGCGTGTCGGGGGCCAGGATCGCGGCTCGCCAGCCGCCGCAGTGCTGCACGAGCCAGTCACCGACCCTGCGAAAGAGGGCGCCGGCGCGCGGGAGCGGCAGCCGCTCGCCGTACGGCGGATTGGTCACGACGAGCCCGGCATCGCCCCGCGGCCGCACGGCCTCGAAATGCAACTGCTCGACCGTGACGTGCGCGGCGACGCCCGCCGCCTCCGCGCAGGCCCGGGCAGCCGCAACTGCCTGCGGATCGAGGTCGCTGGCCTGAAACGCGCCGGATGGTTCGTGGATCCGCGACTCGAGTTCCTGCATGAGCCGCTCGGCGAGCGGCTTGTCGCAGTCGCGAAACCGGAAGAAGCCGTGGGCCCGACGGCGGGCCCGCCACAGGCCCGGCGCCATCCCGGCGGCGATCGTCGCGGCCTCGATGACGAACGTGCCGGAGCCACACATGGGGTCGAGCAATGGCTCGCCCGTCGATGCGTCGGACTGCGGATGCGATGTCGCTTGAGTTCCCGGTAGCCACCAGCCCGCGGTCCCAAGAATGCCCGCGGCCAGCACCTCCGAGAGCGGCGCCTCGACTTCTCCCATCCGCCAGCCCCGCTGGTGGAGCGATCGCCCCGCGGCATCGCGGAAGATCGTGGCCACGTCACCCACGAGATGCAGCGCCAGTCGCAGCGTGGCCCCGCGGAGCTGCACGCTCGGCCGCCGGCCGCTCGGCGTCCGCAGTTGATCGACGACGGCATCCTTCACGATCTGCGCCGCATAGAGCGAGTGCGTCGTGAACGTGTCGTGGATGGCGGCATCGACCCGCAGCGTGTCCGACACCTTCAGCTGTTCCGTCCAGTCGATCTCCTGAAGTGCCGCGTAAAGCGACTCGGGGGAGTCCGCGCGAAACCGCCCCAGGGGCTCGAGCACGCGGATCGCCGTGCGGCTCTCGAGCACCGCCCGGTAGAGCGTCTCCTTCTCCGCTCCCGGCGCAGCTGAAAACTCGATCGTTCGGCGGCCGAGCCGGAGGTCGCGGCCGCCGACCGCCTCCAACTCACGGGCGAGGATCCACTCCAGCCCCTCGAGCGTCCGCGCCGTGAGACGCGGCGGCTCGTCGAGGGTCGGCGCGGCCAGCGGCCGAGGCGGGAACGGAATCTCCGGAAACGAACCGCTACGCACAGATCACCGCCATGAACCGGCGCACGTTCGATTCATGCCGCCGCACAAACAAGGACTCCCAATCAAAGAAGGATACCACGGTGAAAGGCGAGGCGGCTTCCATGAACGAATGCATGCGACTCGGAGCCACCGCGTCGAACCACCAGCCCCTGCAAAGGGGAAGCCGTGGCGGGCACGGGTTCTGGGGGCCCGCACCCGCCACGGCCGAGATAGCTTCACGAAGTCGTCAGCGGCCGAATGAGGGTCGAAGACCACGCACGGCCGAACGCGGCGGCCGCCCACTGCGATCGCGGGCCCGACCGACCTGGCGGGCCACCGTGTGCCCGATGCGAGTGGTGGCCCGATCGACGGCAGCCGTCCAGTCGGAGTCGGCCACGGCGGCCATCATCGAGCCACAGCCCTGCACCTTGGCCAGGATGCGACACACCTTGTCGATGCCCCCCTTCGGGCCATTCCGGTCCTGGAGAAACACGACCACCCGTTCCACCCGATTGCCGAACCGGGCGAGCGCGAACCGCAGTCGCCGCTCGATGTGCTCGGGGAGACCCGCCGGTCGCTGGGTGCCCTGATTCCCGGCCTGCCGCCCGCCCGCATCTTTGGCTTGATCCTTGAGAAGCCAGTTCATGATGAGCCTCCTATGTGACATCCATCGTGTCGGTACGCAGCTATTCTTCGGCTCCGCCCCGCAGAAGACAGTCCCGATTCTTTCTTGCTCACTCATCGGAAAAACCTATGATTGCGACGTCCGCTGGAGGCCCCCATGAACTGGCTCAACTACCACCACCTGCTCTACTTCTGGACGGTCGCCCGCGAGGGGAGCGTCACGCGAGCCTGCCGCACGCTTCATCTCACGCAGCCCACGGTGAGCGGCCAGATCCGTCTGCTCGAAAAGTCACTCAAGGCCACGCTCTTCGAGCGGTCGGGGCGATCGCTCGTACTCACCGACACCGGCCGACTCGTTTACCGCTATGCAGACGAGATCTTCGCGATCGGCCGTGATCTGCAAGACGCCCTCCACGACCGACCACGGGGCCAGCCGCTCAGGTTCGCCGTCGGCGTGGCCGACACACTTCCCAAGGTACTCGTGCACCGGCTGCTCGCTCCGGCGTTTTCGCTTGGCGAGGAGATTCGCATCACGTGCGTCGACGGGCCGCCCGATCGACTGGTCGCGGAGCTGGCGCTCCACGAACTTGACCTCGTCGTCAGCGACTTCCCCGCGAATCCGCGGCTCGGCCTCAAGGCCTTCAATCACCAGCTCGGAGAATGCGGCATCACCTTCTTCGCGGCGCCGGCCCTGGCCAGTCGCCACCGCCGCGGTTTTCCGCAGTCACTCTCCAACGCCCCGCTGCTGCTCCCGCACGGCAACACGGCGCTCCGTCGATCACTCGAGGAATGGTTCGACCGCCACGGCATCCGCCCACGGATTCGTGGCGAGTTCGCCGACAGCGGCCTGCTCAAGGCGTTTGGCGGATTCGGTGATGGAATCTTCGCCGCGCCCACGGCCGTGGAGGCCGATGTAAAGCGGATGTACGGCGTGCGGGTGGTGGGTCGGGAAGAGTCGATTCGCGAGCGGTTCTTCGCGATCTCGGTCGAGAAGCGGATCAAGCACCCGGCGGTGGTGGCGATCACACAGGCGGCCCGAAAGAAGCTGTTCACGGCCTGACCGATTTTCGATCAGCCTCCCAACGCAGCCACGGACGCCACCCGCGGCTCCGAAAACCGGTCCTGGATCGGCTGTACGGAAAGCACGTCGGTCCGCAGGCCTTCCATCGCCCGCACGCAGGCCTCGGCCGCCGGCAGCGTGGTGATGCAGGGCACGCCGTAGAGCACGCTCGCGGCCCGAATCCGCCCCTCGTCGGTCCTCGCGCCTTTGCCCCGTGGTGTGTTGAAGATCAACTGCACCCTGCCGTCGATGAGATGGTCGATCAGGTTGGGGTGCCCCTCTTGGAGCTTCTTCACCACCTCCACCGGAATGCCGGCCGCAGCGAGCTCGCGGCCCGTGCCGGCGGTCGCGAGCAGCTCGAAGCCGAGCGTTATGAGCCGCCGGGCCACGTTCACCATGTACTGCTTGGCCTGCGGACTGGCGACGGAGATGAAAATCCGCCCCTTCTCGGGCAGCAGGATCCCGGCCGCAATCTGGCTCTTGGCGAAGGCGATGGCGAACGTGTCGCTCACGCCCATCACCTCCCCCGTGCTCCGCATCTCGGGGCCAAGCGCGATGTCGACGCCGGCGAACTTCACGAACGGGAACACGCTCTCCTTCACGCTCACGTGAGCCGGCACGGGGTCGGTGTCGATCCCCTGCTCCGTCAGGCTCGTGCCCGCCATCACCTTCACGGCCACCTTGGCCACTGGCAGCCCCGTGGCCTTGGCCACGAACGGCACAGTGCGGCTGGCCCGTGGGTTGACCTCGATCACGTAGAGCGACTGGCCACTCCCGCCGTCGGCATTCGCCTCCTTCTTCACCGCGAACTGCACGTTCATCAAGCCCACGACGCCAAGGCTCCGGGCCAGGCCCGTCGCTGCCTGCTTGATCTCGGCGATCATCTCCGGCGAGAGGCTGTGCGGCGGGATGCAGCAGGCCGAGTCGCCGGAGTGCACCCCCGCCTCCTCGATGTGCTCCATGACGCCGGCCACGATCACGTCGGTGCCGTCGCAAATGCAGTCCACATCGACCTCGATCGCGTCTTCCAGGAACCGATCGATGAGCACCGGCTGCCCCTGGGCGACGACGAAGGCCTCGGCGACGTACCGCTCGAATTGCAGCTGGTCGTAACAGATCTCCATCGCCCGGCCACCGAGCACGAAACTCGGCCGCACGAGGCTTGGGAAGCCGATTCTGGCGACCTCGCGGCGGGCCTGCTCGAGCGTCCGGGCGATCCCGCTGTCGGGCTGCTTGAGGCCGAGCCGGTCGAGCAGGTCGCGGAACTTCTCCCGGTCCTCGGCCATTTCGATCGTATCGACGCTGGTGCCGATGATCGGCAGGCCGGCCGCATGCAATGCCCGGGCCAGGTTCAAGGGCGTCTGGCCGCCGAGTTGCACGATCACGCCGTCAGGCTGGATCCGGTCGGCGATGTTGAGCACGTCCTCGCAGGTGAGCGGCTCGAAGAAGAGCATGTCGCTCGTGTCGTAGTCGGTGCTCACCGTCTCGGGATTCGAGTTGACCATCACGCTCTCGATCCCGAGCTCGCGGAGCGCGAAGCTCGCATGGCAGCAGCAGTAGTCGAACTCGATCCCCTGGCCGATCCGGTTGGGGCCGCCGCCGAGGATCATCACCCGCTTCCTGCCCGGCTGCTTCGGCCGCGTCTCGTCCTCGTCTTCCCAGGTCGAGTAGTAGTAGGGCGTGTAGGCCTCGAATTCGGCGGCGCAGGTATCGACCGACTTGTAGGTGGCGACGATCCCCCGCCGCTTCCGCTCGGCCCGCACTTCGAACTCCGACGAGCCGAGCATCACGGCCAGCTGGCGATCGGAGAATCCGGCCTGCTTCGCCATCCGCAGCGTGGCATCATCGATCGCGGCGAGTGAGCCGATGGTCCGCAGCAGGCTCTCGATCTCGACGAGCTGGTGAAGCTGATCGAGGAACCAGCGGTCGATCGCGGTCGCCTCGTGCACCTCGTTCACCGTCATGCCCGCCTTGAAGGCATACCGCAGGTGCCACACGCGATCGGGATCGGGCGTGGCGATCCGGGCCTTGATCTCGTCGAGCGAGGGCTCGGCCGCCGTGCCCCAGAGGTCCTTGCCGTCGGAGCCGAAACCGAAGGCTCCGACCTCCAGGCCGCGGAGCGCCTTCTGGAAGGCCTCCTTGAACGTGCGGCCGATCGCCATCGTCTCCCCCACGCTCTTCATCTGCGTGGTGAGCCGGCTGTCGGCCTCGGGGAACTTCTCGAAGGCGAACCGCGGCACCTTCACGACGACGTAGTCGATCGACGGCTCGAAGCAGGCCTTCGTCTTGCGGGTGATGTCGTTGGGCAGCTCGTGGAGCCGCCAGCCGACGGCGAGCTTGGCCGCGATCTTCGCAATCGGGAAGCCCGTCGCCTTGCTCGCCAGGGCCGACGACCGGCTCACGCGGGGATTCATCTCGATGACGATCATCCGGCCCGTTTCGGGATGCACGGCGAACTGGATGTTCGAGCCCCCCGTTTCGACGCCGATCGCCCGGATCACGGCGAAACTGGCATCGCGCATCCGCTGATACTGCTTGTCGGTGAGCGTCATCGCGGGGGCGACGGTGATCGAATCGCCGGTGTGCACGCCGCAGGGGTCGAAGTTCTCGATGGAGCAGATCACGACGGCGTTGTCGTCGGCGTCGCGCATCACCTCCATCTCATATTCCTTCCAGCCGAGGATCGACTCCTCGACGAGCACCTCGCCCACCGGCGAGAGGTCGAGGCCGCGCTGGACCTTCGTGTCGAACTCGTCGCGGTTCCAGGCGATCCCCGACCCCGAACCGCCGAGCGTGAAGCTCGGGCGGATGACCGCCGGCAGGCCGATCTCGGCGAGCACCTCGCGGGCCTCGGCGAGGCTCTTCACGATCCGTCCCCGGCAGGTCTCGAGGCCGATCTTCTGCATCGTCTGCTTGAAGATCTCGCGGTCCTCGCCCCGCTTGATCGCCTCCGCCTTCGCGCCGATCATTTCCACGCCGTGCTTCGCGAGGATGCCGCGGCGGTCGAGTTCCATCGCGAGATTAAGCGCCGTCTGGCCGCCGAGCGTGGGCAGCACGGCATCCGGCTTCTCGACCTCGATCACCTTTTCGAGCATCTGCCAGGTGAGCGGCTCGATGTAGGTGCGGTCGGCCGTGCCCGGATCCGTCATGATCGTGGCCGGATTCGAATTGACGAGGACGACGCGATAGCCGTCCTCCCGCAGGGCCTTGCAGGCCTGGGTGCCGGAATAGTCGAACTCACAGGCCTGGCCGATGACGATGGGGCCGGACCCGATCAGGAGGATGGTGTGGAGGTCGTCGCGACGGGGCATGGATGGCTGCGCGGGGTCAAAAAAACAAATTTCCCGAAGGTAGCATCCGGCCCCCTCGCGCGGCAACGAGCCGCTACAATTCGGCCGCACCGCGCGGCATCCGTCGCGTTTTTCCCCTCGTGCCGCCGGAGCCATCCCGCATGTCGATCGCCACCCCCGCCCTCGATGCCTGCCGCGAGCAACTCGCCGACGAATTCAAGGACACGCGGATCAATCTCGCGAGCGTGCTCGCCGGCGAGAACCTCCAGCCGGGCCAGGCCCTCGGCGTGGCCCTCGCCGCGGCCCGTTTTCTGAAAAGCAAGCCGCTCGCCGACGCCCTGGAGTCCGACATCCGGGCGGGTCTCGGCGACACGGCGGGGCCCGTGATCTCCGATGCGATAGCCGCCGCCGGCCTGATGGCGATGAACACCGTCTACTATCGGTTTCGGCACATGCTCGGCAAGGAGAGCTACGAGGCCCGCCCGCCGCGGCTGCGGATGAGCCGCATGGCCCAGCCGGCCACGAGCAAGCTCGACTTCGAGCTGATGAGCCTCGCCTGCGCGGCCCTCGCCGGCTGCGAACTCTGCATCAAGAACCACGAGGCGAGCCTCGTCCACCTCGGCGCGAGCGAAGACGCCTGCCACGACGCCGTCCGCATCGCCGCGGTCGCGAGCGCCGCGGCCTGCGGTCTCGCCGGCTGAAGTGCGCCGCCGGTCGTTCCGACAATACGCCGTGAGGGGCTGCCCAATGCCCCGTCGCCGGCGTATGCCGCCAAGCGCAGGCAGAATGCCGAAGCGTAGGCGGCATCGAGCGAGCGAAGAACAGGATGTTCGTAGCGAGCGTCCGGCGACGGGGCATGGGCAGCCCCGAACCCTCACGCGCCGAGTTCGCGTAAGTAGTCGAGCGTGTAGATGCCGCTCGAGTGGCCGTCGGAAAACTCGATCGAGTAGGCGTACTGCCCCACCGGTTTCATGCCGGTGATCGACAGCGGCGCGATCTCCTCGGGCGCCAGCACCTGCAAGAGCTGCGGCTTCGGCGGCTCGGCCCGCCGCTCACGGCAGGTGGCACACGGACAGGCGTCACGCAGCAGCCGGGGCGAATAACCGGCCGCGAGCCCGTCGCTCCAGGTGAGTTCGACGCCCCCGTCGGGCAGTCGGCGGATCGCTTGCGGGACAGGCTGGGACATGACTCACCGAATCAGGTGCAACACGGATGGACGACACACTCACCATGGTGCGTATGGTAGCTCCAGATCACCACCGCCGGTCGATCACCCGCCGCCCCTTGCCCTCGAATCGGGGCAGGCTGCCGATCGGCACGGCCGTCACGTCGACCCGCAGCCCGAGCCGCAGCGCGAGCTCGCGGGCCACACGGGCCGGATCCGCGAGCCGGTCTTCGATCTCGAGCGCGATCCTGTCGAGCGCCGCGTCGGTGCTGACGATGAGCCGATATTCGACGACTTCCGGAAAGCTCCGCACGATGTCGTCGATGGCGCCGGGAAACACGTTCACGCCCCGAATTACGAGCATATCGTCGGTTCGCCCGAGGATCCCTCCGTCGAGCCGCACCCACGGGCAGGCCCCCGCCGCCACGTCGGCCGCGCTCGGCCATGTTGGCCGCACGACGTCGCCGGTGCGGTAGCGGATCACGGGCGCCCCCGCGCGACCGAGCGTCGTGAGCACGAGTTCGGCCAGCTCACCCGCGGCGGCCGGGCCGCCGGTTTCGAGCGCGAGAAACTCCGGGTGGAACCACGGTTCGAGCACGTCGAGCCCCGGGCCACGGAGATCACCGACGCCCCACGGTCCCACCTCCGTCGCGCCCGCATGATCGAGCACCTCGGCCTGCCAGGCGGCGGCGATCCGCCGCCGCACCGCCGGCGCCGAGCCGCCCGGCTCGCCGGCCACGATCACCAGCCGCACCGATTCCGTCGCCGTTTCCAGTTTCTCATCGACCGCCACCTCGGCCAGGTGCAGGGCGTAGCTGGGCGTGGCGATGAGCACCGTGGGGGCATGCGTCCGCATGAGTTCGAGCCGGGCGAGCGTCGAGAGGCCGCCGGTCGGGATCGTGAGCGCGCCCGCGGCGACGGCCGCATCGAACCCGCTCCAGAATCCGGCATACGGCCCGAACGAGGAGGCCACGAGCACGCGATCACCGCCGGCGACGCCGCCGCGGGCCAGAATCGCCCGCCAGCAGTCCATCCACCACTGCCAGTCGGCGGCGGTGTCGAACACGGGCAGCGGCCGGCCGTGCGTGCCGCTCGTCTGATGAAACCGCACGTACCGCTCGGAGGGCCAGGTGAGGTTGCCGGGCACGCCGTCGGCTGCGGCGGCCACCAGTTCTTCCTTGAACGTGAACGGCCAGTCGGTCAGCTCGGCAAGCGATGCGATGCCGGCGGGGTCGGCAATCCGCGCGAGCTTCGTCGCATAGAAGTGGTTGCGGGGCAGGATCTCGCGGATCAGGTCACGGAACCGCGCGAGCTTGACCGCATCGACCGCCGCGCGGCTCCCGCCACACTGCTCTGCCTCTTCGTGATCACGCATGCCAGAATTATGGCATGCCGAGGCTGGGAATGCCCTGGGACGGAGCGTTCGACGCCGGGGGCTGCAGCCCCTGGACCGGTGCCGGGATGGGCTGCGGAGCCACGGGCTGCGGCAGCGGCGTCACGACCTGCGGCGCGGGAGCCGTGGGCAGGCTGCCGGCCGCCAGCCGCGCCTGCTCGGCCCGGGCCACGACCGATTCGGGCGGCGTCGCCGCGGCCGGCTGCATGGCGAGGTCGATCACCCGCTCGTCGCGAACCTCCCAGGGCAGGATGTTCTCGGTCACGAAGTCGAGCGGAAAGTATTGGTACCACGGCAGCGGAAACGGCTGCCGCACGGTAAGCGTCTCGTAGCCGTCCTTCACCAGCCTGATCTTGCGCGTGCCGTAGTAGACGAAGTCGTGCGAGACGGGCGTCGTGCCGAGTTGGTAGTCATCGACGTAGACGAGCGCGCCCGGCGGGTTGCTCCGGATCGTCATCCGCCGCTGCACGCAGCCGGCGCACAGGGCCGCACACGCGGCCAAGGCCACGAGGCTGCCGGCCCAGCCGCGGCGGCCTGCCGGCCCGATGAACGAAGACGGTGAACTCATTGGCCGGACGGTAGAAAACCGCTCGATTTCGATCCAGATCAGCATGGGGCCGGCCGGGTCCGGCTGCTAGACTCCCCAAACTCCCTGCCCTCCCCTCCCGAGGCATCCACGCGTGGGATCCGGCACCAGCCTCGAGTACTGCGACCGCACCGACGTCGGCCGACGTCGCGCCAACAACCAAGACGCGAAGGCGGTGCTCGAGCCCTGGAGCCGCGAGCAGTATCGTCGCCGCGGCTGGCTGTTCGTGGTGGCCGACGGGATGGGGGCGCATGCGGCCGGCGAGACGGCCAGTGCGATCGCGGCCGAGCAGGTGCCGCTCGTCTACGAAAAGCACGCCCTCCGCTCACCGCTGCTGGCCCTCCGCAAGAGCATCGAGCAGGCCAACGCCGAAATCCATGCGAAGGGGGAGGCCGCGCTCGAGCTCAAGGGGATGGGCACCACCTGCACGGCCCTCGCGATCCTGCCCCGCGGCGCCATCGTCGGCCATGTGGGAGACAGCCGCGCCTACCGCATCCGAGGCGGTTCGATCGAGCAGCTCTCCAGGGATCATTCGCTCGTGTGGGAGCTCGAGGCGGCGCATACCGGTCCGCCGGAAGACATGCCGGTGGCGCCGAAGAACATCATCACGCGGTCGCTCGGCCCGCACCCGCAGGTGGACATCGACCTCGAGGGGCCGTTTCCCGTCGAGGAGAACGACGTCTTCGTGCTCTGCAGCGACGGGCTCTCCGGCCAGGTCGCCGACGACGAAATCGGCCTGCTCGCCGCGGCCCTGCCCCCGAAGGCCGCCGCCGCCGCGCTCGTGGGCCTGGCACTGGTCCGCGGCGCGCCCGACAACGTGACGGTGATCACGGCGCGGGCCGGCGAACGCGAGGTGTCGCGAACCGCTCCCGGCGACGAGCCCTGGCCGCTGGCGGAGGAGCCGAGCCGACCGCCGGCCGAGGCGGCCGTGCCGTGGAAGACGCTTGCCATCGCCGGCGGCTGCCTGCTCGCGGCGCTGCTGCTCTATCCCCACGGCGGAATGATGCGGGGCGACGGCCTTGTCGGCGGATGGCTGGGCGAACTCCGGGAACCGATCGCCTGGGTCAGCTTCGCCAGCCTGCTGCTCGGTTCCGTGGGCGCGATCATCTGGGCCCTTGTCGGCTTCTGCTCGCCGCCGACGGCCCGCATCCCGCGGCTCGCCCCCAATGCCCGCGTCGGCGCCGGCCCCTATCGCACCTACGCCTGCGGCCCGACTCCGGCGCGGATCGAGGGCATCGTCGCCAGCGTCGAGTCCGCGGCCGATGGCCTCGACGACGCCACCCGCACGCATGTCCTCGGCCATGTGCGCCGCAGCCGTGAAGCCGCCCGCGACGGCGATGTCGCCACGGCGATCACGGCGGCGGCCGACGCCGTGGGCGTCTACGCCCGGAGCGTGGAGGCGGCCCGGCGATGAAGATCATCACCCGCTACGTGCTGCTGGAGCTCCTCCAGGTGTTTCTCGTCGCCCTGGCGGCGCTGACGCTCTTCATGCTCGTCGTGGGGCTCGTAAAGGAGGCCCAGCAGCAGGGGCTCGGGCTCGTGCAGATCATGCTGCTCGTGCCCTACGTGCTCCCCGAGGCGATGCGGTTCGCCGTGCCGGGCACGATGCTCTTCGCCACGGCGAGCGTGTTCGGGCGGATGTCGGCCAGCAACGAGATCACGGCCCTCAAGGCGGCCGGCGTCACGCCGATGTCGGCGATGTGGCCCGCCTTCGGCCTGGCGCTCGTGGTGAGCTTCGTGTCGGTGTGGCTCAACGACGTCGCCGTGTCGTGGGGCCGTGACGGCATCCGCCGCGTCGTGGTCGAGAGCGTCGAGCAGATCATCTACGGCAAGCTGCGGCAGCAGCGGTCCTACAGCACGCCCCAGGTGTCGATCAACGTGAAGGGCGTCGAGGGACGGACGCTGATCCGGCCCACGCTCTCGTTCTCGTCCGGTCCTGCCGGCGCTCCGGCCACCGTGTCGGCCGCCGAGGCGGAACTCCGTGCCAACGCCGCGGCCGGCACGCTGACGGTGATCTTTCGCGACGGCACGCTTCACATGGGCGACGTGACCGCGTCGTTTCCCGACGAGATCGTCCGCGAGGTGCCGCTCGACGCCGTGAGCCGCAAGGGCACCACGGCCACGAGCCCGTCGGAGATCGCGATGGCCGAGTTCGCCAAGGCCCGGGCCGACGAGGAGACCCGTATCGACCAGATCGAGCAGGTGGCGGCGGGCAAGCAGGCGATGGGCATCGTCACGGGCCGCCTCGAGCACACGATTCCGGCGGCGGTGGCCCACGAGCGGGCGTTGATCGACTGGGAAACGACGCGGCTCAATCGGATCGTGATGGAGCCCTGGCGGCGCTGGGCCAACGGGTTCAGCTGCCTCTGCTTCGTGCTCGTCGGCGCCCCGATGGCCATCCGCATGCGCAACGCCGACTTCCTCACGAGCTTTTTCCTCTGCTTCCTGCCGATCCTGATCGTCTACTACCCCGTGTTCATCCTCGGGGTCGATCAGGCCAAGGCGGGCAAGGTGCCGCCGATCGCCGTCTGGGCGGGCAACCTGCTGATGGTGCTCTGGGGCTGGTGGCTCATGCGCCGCGTCGTCCGCCAGTAACCCCGTAGTTCGCACACTCCACAACCGTCGCCGCACGCTCGCTGATGTCGCACCCGTAAAAGGTGTGTCGCCGGCTCGGGGGCGGTACAAGTCTCGTCGCGGGACCTCGAAGACTCGGTCCAAATGCTCCTCGACTTTGCACCGACCCCCTCGCCTCCCTGCCTTCGCTCGCTCGATGCCGCCTTCGCTTCGGCATCCTGGCTGCGCTCGGCGGCATACGCCGGCTCTCGGGGCATGGGCAACCCCTCCGGGCGTTTTGGTTCGCAACCGTAGTCCGCGACCTGAAAATCTGGCAGAATCCGCTCCCAGACATCCGGGAAGTCCTTCAGTTTCATGCCAGGAGTGATCCACATGCCCCGCCCCGTCACGCTGTTCACCGGCCAGTGGGCCGACCTGCCGATGGAAGACCTCGCCCGCAAGGCCCGTGACTTCGGCTACCAGGGACTCGAACTCGCCTGCTGGGGCGACCACTTCGACGTGACGCGGGCCCTGAACGAGAGCGGCTACTGCGCGGCGAAGCGCGACGCGCTCGAGCGGCACGATCTCTCCGTCTACGCGATCTCGAGTCATCTCGTCGGCCAAGCCATCTGCGACCGGATCGACGAGCGTCACAAGTCCATCCTGCCGCCGCATGTCTGGGGCGATGGCAAGCCCGACGGCGTCAACAAGCGGGCGGCGGAAGAGATGAAGAACACGGCGCGAGCCGCGCAGAAGCTCGGAGTCTCGGTGGTCAATGGCTTCACCGGCTCGTCGATCTGGCATCTGCTCTACTCCTTTCCGCCGGTGCCCGACTCGATGATCGACGCCGGCTACGCGGAGTTCGCCGACCGCTGGAATCCGATCCTCGACGTGTTCGCCGAGTGCGGCGTGCGGTTCGCGCTGGAGGTGCATCCCACCGAGATCGCCTTCGACATCTTCACCGCTCAGCGGGCGCTCGACGCCCTCGGCCGCCGCGAGGAGTTCGGCTTCAACTTCGACCCCAGCCATCTCCACTGGCAAGGCGTCAGCTCCGTCGAATTCATCCGCACGTTCCATGACCGGATCTATCACGTCCACATCAAGGACGCGATCGTCACGCTCAACGGCCGCTCGGGCATCCTCGGCAGCCACATCAACTTCGGCGACCCGCGTCGAGGCTGGGATTTCCGCTCGCCGGGCCGCGGTGGCGTGGACTTCGAGGAGATCATCCGGGCGCTCAACCAGGTCGGCTACGAAGGGCCGCTCTCCGTGGAGTGGGAGGACTGCGGCATGGATCGCGAGCACGGCGCCGCCGAGGCCGCGCGGTTCGTGAAGAACCTCGACTTCGCTCCGAGCGGCCGCCAATTCGACTCGGCATTCGCCGAGTCGTAACACGGGTCGTGACACGGATGGCCCGGGCCCGACGCATCGCCGCCGCGGGGATCGCCTGGGCGATTCTCGCGAGCGGTGCTGCCATGGCATCGCAGCCGCTCGCCCGGCTCGAGGCCGAGTTCGCCGATCGGCTCGCCGGGCTGGCACGACGGGCCGACGCGGCGGGCCACGCCGATCTCGTGGCCTGCATCCGTGACTGGCCGCTGCCCGACGAGACCGACCGCCAGTTCGTGCTCGCGATCCCGGCGCAGCTCGAGACGCCCGCGTTCGTCGCCGCCGCCGACGAGGCCGCGATCTGGAGCGAGTTCGTCGCGGCGCGACGGACGCATGCCGATGCCGTGTTCGCCCACGCCGCGGAGGAAAAACCGTGTGCGGCGATCCGTCTCCTCCATCGCGTGCTCCGCGACGATCCGGATCACGAGCAGGCGCGGGAGGCGGCCGGCTGGGTGCGGACGAAGGCCGGCTGGGCATCGCCCGAGGCGAAGCGTCGTCGCGACCGCGGTGACGACTACGACCCGCGATATGGCTGGCTGCCGGAGGGACGGCTCTCCCGGTATCGCGGCGGTGAGCGGCACGACCGCGGCCGGTGGATCACGGCGGCCGCTGACGACGCCCGCACGCGCACCGTCGCCGAGGGCCGACGGTTCACGTCGGACCACTGGGAGATCACATCGACCGCTCCGCTCACCGCCACCGCCGGCGTGGCGGCGACGCTGGAAGAGACGCATGGCATCTGGCGGCAGGTGTTCGGGCCACTGGCCACGCCACCGCGAGATCGACGGCAGCCCGGCCGCCCCCGACGGGCGAACCTGGAGCCACTCGTCGCGGTGCTGTGTGCGGATCGGCGGCAGTACCTGGCCGAACTCGAGCCGCATGAGCCGGCGATCGGCATCACGCAGGGCATCTATCAGGCCCCCACCCGCACGCTCTGGCTCGTGAAGGCGGCAGACGATGCCGCGGCAGCACGGGCGACGATCCGCCACGAGGCGACGCATCAACTCTGCGCGGAGAGCCGCCCCACCAGTCCGCTCGCCGGCGAGGCCTGCGGCTTCTGGGCGATCGAGGCCGCCGCCTGCTACCTCGAGTCAGCCGCGGCCACGGCATGGGGATGGACGCTGGGTGGGCCGAACGCCGGCAGGATGCCCGCCGCACGCAGGCTGCTCGTCGAGGATGGGTTTCATGTGCCGCTGGAGGAGCTCACAACGCTGGGCCGTGCCGCGTTTCAATCCGATTCCCGGATCACGAGCCTCTACGCCGAGCTCGGCGGCCTTGCCGACTTCTTCATGAACGGCGACCGCGGCCGGCACCGGGAGGCCTTCGTCGCCTACGTCGCCCGGGTCTACGACGGCACGGCCGACCCCGACACGCTCGCCCGCCTCTGCGACACGAGATACGCCGACCTCGACGCCGCCTACCGCCGCCACGTCAGCCGTTGAGATGCATGTGGATGCCCGTCACTCCGTGACAGGAATCGTGTAGCCGCAGATTGGTAATCTGCGAAATGGGCAGCGGCGGCTTTCCGTCGCGTTGACGATGGTTTCCCGCCGCCCGTACACTCCGGCCCCGACGTCCTCTTTTTGTTGGGCGACCCTTTTTCCGGAGTGTTCATGAGCTCGCCGACCGCCGCCGCCCCGCGCCCCGCCATCGCCACCGACATCGACCGCCTCGCGATCGACACGATCCGCACGCTCTCCATGGACGCCGTCGAGGCGGCCAAGAGCGGCCACCCGGGCACGCCGATGGCATTGGCACCGGTGGCCTACACCGTCTGGTCGGAGTTCCTGCGGTACGACCCGGCCGATCCCACCTGGCCCAACCGCGACCGGTTCGTGCTCTCCTGCGGCCATGCGTCGATGCTGCTCTACTCGCTGATCCATCTGGCGGGCATCCGCCGCGGCGGTCCGGCGTCGTCCGACCAGCGCACGCCCGCCGTTTCCCTCGACGAGATCAAGCGGTTCCGCCAGCTCGACAGCGTCTGCGCCGGCCATCCCGAGCACCACATGACCGGCGGCATCGAGACCACCACCGGCCCGCTCGGCCAGGGCTGTGGCAACTCCGTGGGCATGGCGATGGCCTCCCGCTGGCTCGGCGGCCACTACAACCGCCCCGGCCACACCGTCTTCGACTTCGACACCTATGTGCTCTGCAGCGACGGCGACCTGATGGAGGGCGTGGCCGCGGAGGCCGCCTCGATCGCCGGCCACCTCAAGCTGGCGAACCTCTGCTGGATCTACGACGACAACTCGATCACGATCGAGGGCGAGACGCATCTCGCCTTCGCCGAGGATGTGGCGAAGCGGTTCGAGGGGCTCGGCTGGCGGATCCAGCATGTGTCCGACGCCAACGACGTCGGGCAATTGCGGAAGGCGTTCCAGGCCTTCAAGGCCGAGCAGGAGAGGCCCACGCTCGTGATCGTGAAGAGCGTGATCGGCTACGGAGCCCCGAAGAAGGCCGGCTCGCACGAGTCGCACGGCGCCCCACTCGGTGCGGAGGAGATCAAGGGGGCGAAGGCCGCCTACGGCTGGCCGACCGACGCCCAGTTCCTCGTGCCGCCAGAGGTGCCGGAGCGGTTCGCCGCGACGCTCGGCGCCCGCGGTCGCCAGGCCCACGAGACCTGGCAGAAGACCGTGGCCGACTACTCGAAGTCATACGCTGACCTCGCTGCCGAACTCAGGGACTTCCTCGACGGCCGGCTTCCCGCGGGCTGGGATAAGGGGATTCCCTGTTTCCCGGCCGATCCCAAGGGGCTCGCAAGCCGCGTGTCGAGCGGGAAGGTGATCCAGGCCGTGAGTGCCGGCGTGCCGTGGTTCCTCGGTGGCTCGGCCGACCTCGCCCCCTCCACGATGACGCTCGTGCCAGGCGCCGGCGACTTCGGCCCCGGCGACTATGCCGCCCGTAATTTTCACTTCGGCATTCGCGAGCACGGCATGGCGTCGGCCTGCAACGGCATGGCCCTCTCGGGCCTACGGCCCTACTGCGCCACGTTCTTCGTGTTCCTCGACTACCTCAAGCCGGCGCTGCGGCTCTCGGCCCTCGGCCACCTGGGCGTGATCTATGTGCTCACGCACGACTCGATCGGCCTCGGCGAGGACGGGCCGACACACCAGCCGATCGAGCAGCTCGCCACGGCCCGCGCGGTGCCGGGCCTGTCGGTGTTCCGCCCGGGCGACGCCAACGAGGTGGCCGAAACGTATCGCGTCGTGATGCAGCGGGCCGACCGGCCGGCCGTGATCGTGCTCTCGCGGCAGAACATGCCCACGCTCGATCGGGCTGGGCTCGGCTCGGCCGCAGGCACCGCGAAGGGTGCCTACATCCTCAAGGAAGCCGCCGGTGGAAAACCCGACTGCATCCTCATCGGCACTGGCAGTGAGGTGCAGATTTGCCTCGACGCCGCGACGAAGTTGGCCGAGACCGGCGTGCAGGCCCGCGTGGTGAGCATGCCAAGCTGGGATCTGTTCGAGGCCCAGGATGCCGCCTATCGGGAAAGCATCCTGCCGGCGGCCGTGACGGCGCGGGTGGCCTGCGAGGCGGCCTGTGGCTTCGGCTGGGAGAAGTGGATCGGGTCGCACGGCACGTTCATCGGCATGAACTCGTTCGGTGCGTCGGGCCCGGCCCCCGCGCTCTACAAGCACTTCGGCATCACCGCCGACGCCGTCGCCGCCGCCGCGAAGGCGCTGTTGTAGGCCCGTTGCTCCGCAACGGGCAACTGCGGCTCTTCCGGCAAAGCAACACGCCCCGCGGGCCTTACGGCTGGTGGTGCGAGTCGCCGATGACGGCGTCTTCCGGATCGACGCCGGCTGCGACCTTACCGTCGTGGTTGCGGTAGAGATGGTCGTCGCGGTGGAGCGTGTCTTCCTTCCAGCGGACCACTCGGCCGTCCTCGAAGAGCACGTGATGGATGCCGCCAGGATGATTGCTGCTCTTCTCGCAACATTCGTCGGGAGCGTCGGCGAGGATCGGATGGTCGGCCCTGCGGCGGTTGTGGTTGGGCTGGAGCCCGCCGGCCGCGTCGCGGTGGCCGAGCGTGTAGCCGAAATCACCCCCCATCGTCTTCACGAGCTCATCGAATCGCGGTGTGCCCACGGCGGCTTCCAATTCGGCCAGCGTCGGCACCCTAAATTTCCCGCGCCGGGCCAACGCCGTGTCGGGACACAGGAGCGAGCCGTCGTCGGCGACGATCCGCTCCTCGGCCACGAGCGTCGGCGCGTAGAGGCCGGCCCGCGAGAGCGGCCCGGCGCCCGGCGGCGTCGGATACATGCCGTGGGACTCGGCATAGCCTTGGATCGCAGCCGACACCTTCTGCAGATTGCGGTCGACCCTCCGCTGTCGCGACTCGTCGATCGTGTCGAGGAGCAGTGGCGCCACGAGCACGCAGGCGGCGACGGCGGTCGCACCGATCAGCAGCCGGTCGAGCCAGCGGCGGCTGCGCGGGGCATCCTGTCCCTCGTCGCGCGGCGAAAACACCCGCGGCGTCGGCATGGGACGACGGTCCGGGGCGACCGCCGTCTGCGCGGCCACGAACTGCAGGGTGCGGGCCGCGAGGCCGGCCGGCACGTCGATCGACTCCCGATCAAAGGCGAGCGGCCGGACGGCCATCCGGAGGGCGTCGAGATCGCCGCGGAGCGCCGGTCCGCGGTGTGGGTCGGCGAGGGCCGCCTCCACACGCCGGGTCTCGCCCTCGTCGAGGGCGTCGAGCAGATAGCCCACCAGCTCATCACGCATCGCCGCTTCATCTCGCATGGATCGTGCTCACGTCTTTCTGGTTCGTTGCCACGACTCGTTGAGTTTGAGCAATGCCGAGTTGAGCCGACTCTTCACCGTGCCGACGGGAATGCCGAGCACGTCGGCAGCCTCCCGATATTTCATGCCTTGGTTGTAGACGAGCACGAGCGTCGACTTGAGCGTGTCGGGCAGTTCGTCCACAGCCCGCCGCACCCATTCCCGCGCCTCCTCGTCCTGCATCTCTTGATCGGCGGTGCGGCCGTCGCCCGCCAGCATCTCCACGAGCGCCCCCACGTCGTCCGACCCGCCGGAGCGGTTGTCGAGACTGGTCATGCGATGCCGGCGGTTCCGCCGTTGGGCATCGATGGCCTGATTGGTGGCGATCGTGTAGAGCCAGGGACGAAACCGCCGGCCTTCTTCGAACTGCTCCTTCTTCAGGTGAACCTGCAGAAACGTCGCCTGGAACACGTCTTCCGCCATCTCCGCGTTGCCGAGGTAGCGGCGGAGGTAGCTGAAGAGTTCCCGTTCATACCGATGCACCAGCGACGCGAACGCGGTCGAGTCGCCGTCCGCACGACAGCGGCGCAGCAGTTCCTCGTCGGAAACCACTCCGTCACCGGACCCTGCGGCCGGGAAAGCCGCTGGGCCGGCCGGCCGCTGGCCGGTATCCCTGTCGTGCAGATCCATCTCCGGTACGGCCGCCATCGGGGAAAGGTTCGGCAGGGCGAAAGAAACCCCGCCGTCGGAGTATAGCCTGCCCGTGTTCCCAGCCGGGCATTCGGGCCGGGGGCCCCTGGCGGCCATAAACGCCTGCGGTGATTGACTTTTTGGCGTCCGCAGCCGAGATTCCGCCCCGGCCACATGGAACGCACGCACCCCTACCGCTGGGCCGCTCCAGGCGATCTCAACGCCTTTTTCGGGCTGTCGATCGACAACCTCGCCGGCCTCGTGCTCACGGTGTCGCTGCTGGCGGCCGTCTTCGACTATCCGGCCCAGTTCGCCCTGGCCCACCTCGTGCCCGGCACCGCCCTGGGGGTGGTGGTCGGCGACCTGCTTTTCACCTGGATGGCGTTTCGGCTCGCCCGGCGGACGGGCCGGACCGACGTGACGGCGATGCCGCTCGGCCTCGACACGCCGAGCACGTTCGGCATGGTCTTCTTCGTCATCGGGCCGGCGTTCGCGGCGGCGGTCGCCGGCGGACTCGAACGCGAGGCCGCGGCCCGGCACGCCTGGCACGTCGGGATGTGCGCGATCGTGGCGAGCGGCTTCTTCAAGATGGCCTGCGCGTTCGTGGCCGGACCGGTGCGGAGACTCGTGCCCCGGGCCGGGCTGCTTGGCAGCCTCACGGCGATCGCGCTGGCACTGATCTCGTTTCTGCCGACGGTCGAGATCTTCGGGTCACCGCTCGTCGGCGTGCTCGCTTTCGGCATCACGCTCGCCACGCTCACGGCCCACATTCCCTTCCCGGGCCGCATACCCGGCGCCCTGGCCGCCCTCGCCGCAGGCTGGGGCATGCACATGCTCGGCACGTCGGTGGGCTGGATTCCGTCGCTGGAAGCCCACGCCGCGATCGATCCCGCCGCGGCGCTCTGGCCGAGCGAATGGCTCTCGGCCCTGCGGCTCGAATGGCTGGAGGCCTGGCCCGACATGCTCCGCTACCTGCCGATCGTGATTCCGTTCGCGCTCGGCACGGTCGTGGGGGGCATCGACTGCACCGAAAGCGCGGCCGCGGCGGGGGACGAATACGACACGGGCCGCGTGATCGCCGCCGAGGCGATCGCCACGCTCGTGGCCGGTGCCTGCGGCGGCGTGATCCAGACGACGCCCTACATCGGCCACCCCGCCTACAAGGCGATGGGGGGCCGCGCGGCCTACACGCTGGCGACCGCGGCCTTCATCGGCCTCGCCGGCGTCACCGGCACGTTCGCCTATCTGTATCAGGCGATTCCCGGCCCGGCGATCCTGCCGGTGCTCGTGTTCGTGGGCCTGGAGATCACGGCGCAGAGCTTTCACGCGACGCCGCAGAAGCACTACCCGGCCGTGGCGATCTCCTGCATCCCCGCCCTCGCGGCGCTCGTCATGATCCAGTCCGACAAGCTGCTTGCCGCCGGCGCCCAACCCGCCGCCGCGCTCGCCCGGGAGCTTTTCTCCATCCGGATGCTCTCGGCCGGCTTCATCGTCACGAGCCTGCTCTGGGCGGGACTCGTGACCGCGCTCATCGACCGGAAGCTCTTCGCCGCTGCGGGCTGGGCGGCGGCCGCGGCGGGCTGCACGCTCTTCGGCATCATCCATTCGCCGTTCACCGACGGCCGGCTCTTCCTTCCCTGGTCGATCGGCGAGCTCCCCGCCGTCGCCAGCGGCCGCGGCCCGCTCGAGCTCGCCGCCGCATACGCAATCCTGTCGGTGCTCTTCGCCGCCTGGTCGGCCTGGCTCCGGTCGAGCGAAGTGGCCACCGCCGGACGGGCCGCACCATGATCCTGCCGGACGAGCCCGTTCGAACGGATCGAGACGACGCAGCGGCAGCGGCCCACGGCGGGTTCAGGCGCGTGCGCCGGGGATGCGCTCGAACTCGTGCACGAAGAGGCCGCTGCGGAGCTTGGGCTCGAACCAGGTGCTCTTCGGCGGCATGATCTCACCGGCGTCGGCCACCGCGAGAAGCTCGTCGGCGCTCGTGGCGTGCATCGAGAAGGCGACACCGCGGCCCGTCCGTCGCTCGAGCTCGTCGCAGCCGCGAATCCCGCCCACGAACTCGATCCGGGCATCCGTCCGCGGATCGCCGATGCCCAGGATGGGGGCGAGCACGCGGTCCTGAAGCAGCGAGACATCGAGGCTCGCGATCGGATCGGATCGATCGATCGATGCCTCGGGGAAGGTGAGCGACCACCAGCGGCCGTCCACGTAGACGCGCACCGTGCCCCGCTGTTCCGGTTCGCCCGCCTGCGACGGCTGCAGCTCGCCAACCCCCCGCAGGCGATCGAGGAACTCGGCCGGGGCGAGCCCCTTGAGATCGTTGACGATGCGGTTGTAGGGAAGAATGCGGAGCTGGTCGTGCGGGAAGACGACGGCGAGGAACCGGCCGTATTCTTCGCCACCGGCGTGCCGCGGATTCGCCTTCGCGGAGGCCGTCGCCGCCCGCTCCGCACCGGCGGAGCGATGGTGGCCGTCGGCGATGTAGAGGAGATCGAGGCCGCGGAACGCCTCGAGATAGGGCGTGGCATCGGGCACCATCCAGCCCGTGTGCTGCACGCCGCCGGGGGCGACGAAGTCGAACACCGGCTTCGTCGCCGCATCGGACTGCATGCGGGCGGCGAGCGTGGCCCCGCCGGACGGGTGGTCACGGAAGCAGAGAAACACCGGCTCGGCGTGGCAGGCCGTGACGAGCAGGTGCCGGGTCCGGTCGTCTTCCTTGTCGGGCCGAGTCTTCTCGTGCTTGCGGATCTCGCCGGAGCGATACTGCTCCGCTTCGACGCAGCAGACGATGCCGAGCTGGGCCTGGCCGTTCCGGATCTGGCGGTACAGATAGAGGCCGGGCCGCGGATCCCGGATGAGCGTGCCGGCGGCGATCATCGCCTGGAGGTTCCGATCGGCCTGGCCGTAGACGGCGGCGGCGTGGCAATCGGTCTCCGGAGGCAGATCGATCTCGGAGCGAACCACATGGAGGAATGAACGGGGTTTGCCGGCGGCCCGCTCGCGGGCTTCCTCCGTCGAGATGACGTCGTAGGGGTCGCTGGCCACCTCGGCGGCGTGCTCGAAGGCGGGGCGAAGGGCGGCGAACGGATGAATGCGGATCATGAACGGTGGGCTCCTGCGTTGGGAGCCGGAAGATACCGGTGGCCGTGACGAACGTGCAAACGAGCGTCGCGGACACGCGACTGCTGCCGAGCCGGCGGCTACTCCAGGCCGTACGCGCCGGCCATCGGCACGTCGAGACCGGTGCGGCTGGCGAACTGGGTCCGCGAGAGGAACCGCGGCTCGAGGTTGAACGTCATGCCCACGTTGTTGCGGCTGTAATCGACGTTGAAGCCGAACGTCATCAGGAACGACTCGCCGATCCGCACGAGCTGGAAGTTCTGGCCGATGTTGCGGCCGGTGAGATCGATCGCCGTGCCGAAGGAGCTCGCCCACTTGGGGCTCATGCGGTAGGTGTAGGAGCCCGCGAGGACCGACGCGCTGATCGGCCCACCGAACTGGTTGAAGCCAATGAAGAAGCTGCCGCGGGGCGTGCGGTTCAGGAGCGCACCCACCGTGTAGAGCTGCTGGCCGCCGCCGAAGAAGTCGACGTCGGCCGTGGAGAGCACGGTCGTGCGATCCCCCACGTGCCAGCGGAAGTCGTACTGCCAGAGGCCCATCGCCTGCCCGAAGTTCTGGTCGGTGACCGGAAAGAACTCCCCATCCACGTCGAGCGTGATCCAGTCGATGATCCGCCGGTTCCCCTCCGGGCCGCGCTTCGTCTGCCATCGTTGGCGTGCCGCGACGCGGAAGGCCGTGAGATCGTCGGCGATTTCGGTCGGCCCGGTCACCCAGCCGGCCTGGCCGCGGCGGACGAGGTAGCTCCGCGGGTCGTACTTGCCGTCGGGGCCGAACACGAGCGACGCGGGGAGCGGCTGCGGCTGGCCGGGCACGGCGCCATAATCCCAGTAGGGAATGTTGCGGCGGTACTGGTTGATCGCATCGTCGTCGATCTGATCGTAGAGCGGGAACTGGTCGATGTCCTGCGTGCTCTGCGTGTAGGCGAACTCCGCCTCGAACACCACCTTGTGGGCGAGGCCGTGGAGATTCCAGAGCTGGCTCTCGACGGTGTTGTCGGCGGTCCAGAGCGGCAGGCTCGAACGGATGCCCACCTGTCCGTAGGCACGGTTGAGCGGATCCTGATCGAGCGCCTCGCCCCAGTGGGCCAGTTCGCCGAGCGCGTAGGGCACGACCTTCACCGCCCCCGCCTGGAACGGCAGGTCGAGTTCGTGGCGGGTGGAAAACCGCTCGCCGATCACGTTGTTTTCATACGGCAGCGTCGTCCAGATGTCGCGGCCCTGCCCTGCCGTGGGCGTCTGCGGCAGCGATTGCCGGGCGTAGGCAAGGCCCGAGTGCTGGTACCAGGTGACCGCGTCCCGCAGGAGCGGCTGGCCGATCCAGTAGTGGTCGAGCCGTGGCCACCACTCCGTCTGCGTGAAGAAGGGATCGAGCCGCACGCTCGTGAGCAGCCGCAGTTCACGGTTCTCGATCGGCCGCCGCAGGTCGAGCCACGTTCGCTGCTCGTAGCCCTCCTCCCACTCCGCCTCGTAATACTCCTCGAGGAAGTTCATGTCGCTGATCCAGCCGGCCGTGCCGCGGGCCTGCCAGCCGCCGCCGAGATCCTGCCGGTGCCGCCAGAACGACCGGCCGCGGAACGTGCGGTCCGGATACCCTGGATAGGTGAAGTCGCGACGGTAGAGGCCGAGGTTGTCCTTGCCGACGTCGCCGATGAACCAGGCATCGAGGTCGCCGCTCGCCGGGGTGCCGATGCCGAGGAAGTCGGGACGGTTGTAGAGCAGCGACGTGCCGCCGCCCGGACCGCGATAGCTCAAGTAATCGACGTCGAAGTCCCAGTCGACGCCGTCGGGCGGCCGCCGCCAGCCGAACACCTGGAACGCATCCCAGCTCGTCAGCACCTGCGTGCCGAAGATCCGGTCGTTCTTCACCGTGGCGCTGTTGATGTAGAAGGTGGGCTTCTTCGCGTTCGTCGCGAGCACCGGCCACCAGAGCACGGGCACGCCGCCGACCGTGACGGTGTTGCCGCGGCTGGTGATGAAGGTCTGGTGCTCAACGGTCGGCTCGCCGGTCGCGGGATCGACCAGCGGCTGACCGTCGGGGCCTGCCAGTGGGACCTGCTCGTCGGAGAACACGAGCTCCCGGGAGCGGAACTCCCACGACGGCACGCCGAGCCGGCTCGACGTCAGCCCCGTGCGATCGGCGATGAAGCGGCTGCGATCCACCTGTCGCAGCACGTCGGCCCGCAGTCGCACCGCGCCCGAGTAGTTATCGACCGGCGTGAGCACCGTGGCCCCGGTGATGATGCCACTCGACCGTGGCACGTCGTAGAACATGTTGGCGGCTTCGACCACCCGCTGCCCCTGCCGGAAGACGACGTTGCCCTCCATGTAGAGCTCGAGCGGCACGTTGTTCGCCTGGGCGGCGTTGCCGGCGAGATCGGGCTGCCCCTGGCCCTGCGTCCAGATCACGAGCCGGTCTGCGGAGATGTCGAGCGGCCCGGCGGGGTCGACACCATCGACGACGAGATTCACGCCCGAGGTGATCACCGCGATCCACTCCGTGCCCGATGGGCTCGGAAGCCACTTGATCGCCAGCGGCACGCTCGACCGCGGAAACGCCCGCAGCCTGCGGGTCGAGGTGGCGGCGTTCACCTGCGGCACCATCGGCGCGCCGAACTCGCTGAATTGCGCCGGCTGAATCGGCCCCGTCGGCTCCTCGAATGCCGCCTGCTCGACGCCGCTCGGCCCGTCGTACACCGCCGGTGCACCGGGACTCGCCACGACGCTCGCGAAATCGAGCACGGGATCGCGCGCCGTCCAGAACCGCCCGGCCCAGTCTTCACCGCGAACCGTCGCGGCTGCCGCGGCGTCGCCTTCGCCGGCGGTCGTCCGCACGCTCACGTCGCCGGCCATCCGGACGAGCACGCCGCGCAGCCGCGGCGTCGGCTCGGGCTGATCCGCAGCCTCGTCCGGTGCGGCCTCCTGCTCGATCCACACGACGGCCTCGTGCGCCGTCGCCTCCGTCGTGCCCTGCGTGATTCGGACGCCGCCCGTGAGGTGCCAGACGTCGTAGGCCCCCTCCGTCCACTGCGCCGCCTGCGTGGCCTTGATGCCGAGCCGCTCGGCCGGATCGACGGCCGGCACTTCGATGCGGCCCGCCTCCGCGATCGTGGCGGCGAGCCCGCGGGCGGGCAAGAGCGCGAGCCTGCCGGCACTGGCGCCCGGCACCATGAGCTGCGATGTCGCCGCGGCCGGCGACTGCGCGACTGCCCGCGGAGCCGTCAGCCACACCGCGGCGACCATGATCACGAGCCATCGTGCGCAGCCCGGTGGCCGCACCGCGCGGACGCTCGACCGCCCCACGGTGCAGACCGTGGGCGGCCGCGCGGCGGCGCGGAGGCGATCCCTGGCGGCGATCATGTCGGGGAATGACACGCGGATGCCGTGACTCTCGGACGGTGTGCGGCCCACGGACGGGCCGCTGGAAAATCGCGGGACTATAGAAGTGGCCGCAAAATCGGGTCAAGCGAGGGAGGTGGCGGCAGTTCCGGCAGTCTCGGTAAACTGCGTTCCCTGTCGTTTCCTGCCGTCCAAGCCCTGAAAGCACTCCACCCATGCGTCCCGTCGCCGATCGGGTCGCGGCCTGGCTCATCGCGAATCGCCTGGCCATGGCGGTGGTCGGGCTCCTGCTGGCCATCGTCTCGGTGGAGCGGTCGCGGCTCCTGCAGTTCTCGCGATCGATCGACGCGATGTTCGATCGCAGCGATCCGGCGCTCGTGCCCTACCGCCGCATGGCCCGCACGTTCGGCTCGAACGAGGCCGTGCTCGCCGTCTACGACGACCCGCAGCTCTTCACGCCGGCAGGCGTCGAGCGGCTTCGCGACACGGCCGCGCGGCTCGCCGCACTTCCCGGCGTCGCCTCGACCACCAGCCTCGCCGCCACGCCGCTGGGCGGCCGGATCATCGACATCGATGCCAGCCCGACCGCCCGCAAGGTCGTGAAGCTGATGGAGGGCTACGCGGTGGGCGCCGACCACCGCACCGCGGGCATCGTCTGCGTGCTCGAGCCCCTCGAGGCCGCCACCGCCGATTCACCGAAGGCTCGTGCCCTGTCGCGGGCCGACGTGATCGATCGACTGCGGGCCGAAGTGAAAGACCTGCCGGGGGGCACCGTGGCCGGTGAGCCCGTCATGCTCCGCGACGGTTTCGCCATGCTCACTCGCGACGGCAACCTGCTCGGCACGACGAGCGGCATTCTCTCCGGCGCCGTGCTGCTCGTCTGCTTCCGCAGCCTGCGGTGGCTCATCGTGCCCCTCGCCGTCGTGCTGCTGTCACTCTGGAGCACCCGGGGCGTGCTCGCGATCGCCGGCCTGAAGCTCACGATGGTCTCCACGATGCTCTCGGCGATGGTGACGGTCGTCGCGATCGCCACCGTCACCCACCTGATCGTCGAGCACCGCCGCCGCCGCGACCTCGGCCTCCCCCCTGCCGAAGCCCTGCGCGCTGCGATTGCCACCCTCTTCTGGCCCACGGTCGGCGCGATCGCCACCGACGTGATCGGCTTCGGCTCACTCGTCGCCAGCCGGGTGGGTCCGGTGCATGACTTCGGCATCATGACGGCCGTCGGCGCCGCGATGGTGCTCCTCTCCGTGGCCCTCGCCGTTCCATTCCTCGCCCTCGCCGGCCGGTTCGACGCCGACCCGAAGGTGGCCTGGGGTGAGGCCGCGCTCGATCGCGGCCTCGACGCGCTCGTCCGGCGGATCGTCCGCCACCCGCTCCCGATTCTCGCCGTGGCCGCGGTGGTCACCGCCGTGGCGGTCTCCGGCATGCGCTGGCTCGCCGTCGAGACCGACTTCACGAAGAACTTTCGCCCCGACAGCCCGACCGTCGCCTCCTACGAGATGGTCGAGTCGCGGCTCGGAGGCGCGGGCGTCTGGGACGTGCTCATCCCGGCCCCCGCCACGATCGACGGCACGGTGCTGGCGAAGCTCGCCCGGCTGGAGAACCGGCTGCGGGAGGAGGTCACGGCCCCCGGCGAGGACGGCGTGCCCACGTCCGCGCTCACCAAGGTGATGAGCGTGGCCGACGTGCTGGCCGCGGTCTCGCCCGTGTCGCTTGAGCGGCTGGAGAGCACGAGCATGGGCAACTGGATGGTCGCCCGGGCCATCGATCTGTTGCGGGAGCAGTTTCCCCAACTCGGCTCGTCGCTCGTCGGCCGCGATCCCGACGACGGCTCCACCTGGCTCCGCGTGATGCTGCGGGCGCGCGAGCGGCAGCCCGCCGCCGCCAAGCGATCGATCATCACGCAGGTGCAACGCATCGTGGCGGAGGAGGCGCCGGCCCGCGACGGACTCCCCGCCGGCGAGGTCACCGGCTTCTTCGTGCTCCTCGCCCAGCTCGTGGATCGGCTGCTCGCCGATCAGTGGCTCACGTTCGCCATCGCCGCTGCGGGCATCACACTGCTCCTCGCGATCGCCTTCCGCAGCCCGCTCCTCGCGGCGATCGCGCTGGTGCCCAACGCCCTGCCGATCTTCGTGGTGCTCGGCCTGCTCGGCTGGATCGGTGAGCCGGTGAACATGGGCACGGCGATGATCGCCGCGGTGTCGCTCGGCCTCTCGGTGGACAGCTCGATCCACTACATCACGGCCTTCCGCCGCCGTCTCGCCGACGGCCATGCCTGTGCGGCGGCGCTCGACACGGCCCACCAGACGGCCGGGCGGGCGATGATCTTCTCCACGCTGGCACTCGTCATCGGGTTCCTGGCCCTCACGACGAGCGGATTCATGCCCACGGTGTCGTTCGGCTGGCTCTCCTGCCTGACGCTCGTCGGAGGCCTCGCGGGCAATCTGGTCGTCCTGCCGGTGCTGTTGGCGGTCTGCGCCCGCTGGATCATTCCGCAGTGCCGCGTCGCTCACGACCCGCTACAACATCTGGCCGGCGATCCACTCTGACACCTGCAGCCCGACACCCGAAGGAGCCACCCATGACCCACGAGTTCGCCCCGCGCACCGCCGTCGGCGGGATCACCGCCGAGCCTGCCGCCCGCCCCGAAGCCGTGGCGGCGGATGCCGTCGTCGTCTTCCTCACCGAAGGGGGCGTGGGGAGCGGCGTGGCCGCCGAGATCGACCGCGCGACGGGCGGTCTGCTGACGAGGCTCGTGGCCGCAGGTGACATCACCGCCAAACGAAACGAGTGTGTGCCGCTGCTCGCCCCGTCGGGCATCGCCGCAGGCCAGCTTCTCGTCGTCGGCCTCGGCAAGCGGGAGGGGGTTGACGCCGGCGTCCTCTATCGTGCCGCTGCGACGGCCGCTCGCCAGCTCGCCGGCCGGGTTCGCTCACGAGTCGCATTCGTCGCCGACGGCTGGTGGTCGACCCGGCAGGTGGAGCAGGCCGTGGCGGGCGCCGCCGTGGGCATGGTGGGGCAGGACCTCTATCGAGCCGAGAAGCGCCGCACGCCCTTCGGCACCACGCTCTGGCTCGGCGCGCCCCCGGAGGCCGTGACCACGGGCGGCACGATCGCCGCGGGCGTGAACCTCGCCCGGCGGCTCGTGAACACCTCTCCCGACGACATCTATCCGCAGTCGTTCGCCGACGAGGCCGCCGCCGTCGCCGGCCGCACCGGCATGGAGATCGAGATCTGGGACGAAGACCACCTCGCCCGCGAGCGGTGCCAAGCCATCCTGGCCGTCGGCCGCGGCAGCATCCGGCCGCCCCGACTCGTGCTCCTCCGTTATCGCGGTGCGCCGCGGGCCGCCGATGATGCCCAGCCGTCGCTCGCCCTCGTCGGCAAGGGGGTCACCTTCGACTCGGGCGGCCTCTCGCTCAAGCCATCGGACTCGATGCTCACGATGAAGTGCGACATGGCCGGCGGCGCCGCCGTGCTCGCCGCGGCCGCCACGATCGCCGCACTCCGGCTGCCGATCGACATCGTCGCCGCCATCGGGCTCGTCGAGAACATGACCGGTCCGGCCGCCTACAAGCTCGGCGACGTGATCACCGCCCGCAGCGGCACGACGATCGAAGTGCACAACACCGACGCCGAGGGGCGGATCGTGCTGGCCGACGTGCTCGACGTCGTCCGCGGCCTCAAGCCCCGCCGGATCATCGACGCCGCCACGCTCACCGGCGCCTGCATGGTGGCCCTCGGCCACGACGTCGCCGGCCTGTTCGCCAACGACCAGCCGCTGTGTGACGAGCTTGCCGCCGCCGCCCGAACCGTGGGCGAGCCCGTCTGGCAGCTGCCGATGTATCCCGACTACGACGAGCAGATCTCGAGCGACGTCGCCGACATCAAGAACGTGGGCGACGGCCGCTGGGGGGGCGCGATCACGGCCGCCAAGTTTCTCGAGCGGTTCGTGGGAGGCATCCCCTGGACCCACATCGACATCGCCGGCCCGGCCTTCGCGGAGAAGCCGCGGCCCTGGACGGACGGCGGCGGCACCGGCGCCATGGTGCGGCCGTTCGTCGAGCTCGCTCGCGGGATGCGGTGATCCTCTTTCGCGTCAAGAAAGCCCTCGGTGGAAGCCAAGGGACACCAGGCCGTATTGGTTCGGCCGGCGGCAAGACGCTCCGTCGTCGCTTCGGGATTCCTCCCGCCACCCGTGTACCCGGTGGCACGCACAGAGCTACGGATATCCCTGCGCTCCTCCTCCGGTCTCGCCGACCGGCCTCCTCACGATCTGGGGCCTAGGTTCCGCGACGCGATGCGGGCGTTACAGGAGCGTGCCCAGTTCGTCGACGAGTTCGCCGAAGCGGGTGAGGGCGATGGCCACGGGCTCGGGATGCTCGAGGTCGACGCCGGCGTCCCGCAGCAGGTCGAGGGGCCACCTGGAGGAGCCCCCCTTGAGGAAGCCGAGGTAGCGGTCGAGGGCGCCCGGCTCCCCCTCGGCCACCTTCTTGGCGAGCGTGATCGCGGCGGCCAGGCCGGTGGCGTACTTGTAGACGTAGAAGGCGTTGTAGAAGTGCGGGATCCGCAGGCACTCGAGTTCGAGCTGTTTGTCGATCACGAACGTCGGGCCAAAGTAGGCGTCGAGGAGATCGCGGTAGAGCGAGCGAATGCGGTCGAGCGTGAGCGGCTCGCCGGCCTCGGCGGAGGCGTGGCTCTTCCGCTCGAACTCGGCGAACATCGTCTGCCGCACGATCGTGGCCCGGATCGAGTCGATCTCGCGGGCGAGGATCGCCGCCCGCTCCTTCTTCGACGTGGCCCGCTGGAGGAGGAGCCGCGTGAGCAGCTGCTCATTGAACGTGCTCGCCACCTCGGCCACGAAGATCGTGTATCCCGAATACTGGTAGGGCTGGGACTCGGCCGAATAGCGGGTGTGCATCGAGTGCCCGGCCTCGTGGGCGAGCGTGAAGACGTGCTCGATCGCCTCCTCCTGGAAGTTCATCAGGATGTAGGGATCCGAGTCGTAGGTACCCGAGCTGAAGGCGCCCGACTGCTTGCCCGCATTCGGATAGCGGTCGCACCACCGGCCGCGGAGGCCCTGAGCGAGGCGGCCGCAGTACTCGCCGCCGAGCGGGGCGAGCGACTCGATCACCACGTCCACCGCCTGATCCCAGGTGTGACGCTGCTCCAGCTCGGGCACGAGCGGCACGTAGCAGTCGTAGTGGTGAATCTCGTCGAGGCCGAGGATCCGCCGCCGCAGATCGTAGTAGCGGTGCACGGCCGGCAGATGGGCCCGCACGGCTGCGATCAGCTGGTCGTAGACGGCCAGCGGCACGTTGTCGGCGAACAGGGCCGCCTCGACGGCGGTCGGGTACTTCCGCACCTTGGCCGCGTAGACATCTCGTTCATTGGAGCCCGAGAGCGTGGCCGCGAGCGTGTTGGCATGGGCCTCGTATTGGGCGTAGTACTGGTGGAACGCCGTCCGCCGCACGTCCGGCACCGTGTCGTGCAGGAGCGTGATGAACGTGGCGTTCGACAGCTCGACCTGCTCCCCCGTGCCCGTCGTGATGCTGCCGAACGTCAGGTCGGCATCGGTGAGCTGACGAAACACCTTGCCCGCCGTGCCGGCGAACGTGCCCTGCATCGCCAGCAACTTCTCCTCGGGCTCCGAAAGCGTGTGGGCCCGCGTGCGGAGGAGCCGCTCGAGCAGGAGCCGGTAGGGGGCGAGCACGGGCCCCGTCATCCAGGTGGCGAGCGTGGTCTCCGAGATCGCCATGATCTCGGGGCGGATGAAGCTCGCCGCCTCGCCGGCCCGTGTGGAAACGTGCTGAAACCGGCCCGTCATCCGCTGGGCTTCGGCCGCCGCCTGATCCTCAGCCGCCCGTAGGTGGGCATACGTGCCGAGCCGATCCCCCTCGCGGTCATAGGCCAGATCGAAGGCGAGGCACTCCGCGAGCCGTTCCGCCGAGGAGCCGAGCGTGCCGGCGAACGCCGCGAACTCCGGAATCCGCCGCTCCCATACCCCGAGCGCCGTATCCCACTCCGCATCGGAGCGAAACAGGCTCGCGAGATCCCACGTATCACCCGGTGCGACATCCTTGCGCGGCGGAAGCTTTTTCACTGCGGTCTCACTCATGCCTGCTGACTCCGGGCGTCGACGTCCAATGAAACACACCGGCGCCGGGACGGTACGAGTTCCCTCGCCAAGGGCCGCGGCGGCCCTAACGCTCGGGATCCTCGCACCGATCCCTTCGCCTCCCCCTGTGTATAAGGCCAAGGGCCAGAGCCGTCGATTCCCACTCGCTGAATCGCGAGCGGCATCATCGACGGTTCCTTCACCCTACGGGAGGCGAAGGGGTCGGCACATGCTCGAGGAGCCTTGGGCCGCCGCGGCCCACCGCGACGAGACCTTTGCCGCCCCGAGCCGGCTTTCTTCGAGGAGGCATCTCACAAGACGCCCCCTCGCATCACAGCCTCCAGACGGCGCTGCCCCACGCGAGGCCGCCCCCGAAGCCGCACACGACGACCGTGCTTCCCGACCCTACGCGGCCCGTCCGCCAGGCCTCGTCGAGCGCCAGCGGGATCGAGCCGCTCGACGTGTTGCCATACCGGTCGAGGTTCATGAACACCTTCTGTGGCGGCAGGCCGAGCGACTCCCGCACCCCTTCGATGATCCGGGCATTGGCCTGGTGCAGCACGAACAGATCGACGTGCTCGAGCAGCACGCCTGACCGTTCGACGATCGCCCGGATGTTCTCCTCGGCGAGCCGGATGGCCCACTTGAAGACGGCCCGCCCATCCATCTGCATGAACTGCTCCCGGCGGGCGAAGCCCTCGGCGTTGGGCGGCTGTCGCGAGCCGCTCATCGGGCAGGCGAGCAGGCCGGCGCCACGGCCGTCGGAGCCGAGCGAGAAGGCGAGCAGCCCCTGCTCCCGGCCGGCGGGCTGCGGCTCGACCGGCTCGAGCAGCACCGCCCCAGCGCCGTCGCCAAAGAGGGGCCAGGTCTTGATGTCCTCCGGATCGACGACCCGCGAGTTCGTGTCGGCACCGATCACGAGGGCGAGCCGGCTCGTGCCGCCGGTGAGGAATTGCGATGCCGTCACGAGCGCGTAAGCGAAGCCCGCGCAGGCGGCCGTCACGTCCATCGCCGGGGCGTCGAGGCCGAGTTTCTCCTGCACGATGCAGGAGGCCGATGGGATGCACATGTCGGGCGTGAACGTGCCGAGCACCAGCAGATCGACGTCTGACGGTTGCACGCCGCCGTGCTCGAGCGCCGCCCGTCCGGCGGCTGCGGCGAGGTCGCTCGTGGCGGTCTCCGGCGGCGCATGCCGCCGCTCGTGGATCCCCGAGCGGGCCACGATCCACTCCGGATCACAGCCCAGCCGGGCGAGATCGGCGTTGGTGACCACCCCGGGCGGCACGTGACTGCCGATGCCCGCCAGACGAAACCCCACGGCACGGCCGAACCGGGACGGCCGCGGCGAGGTGAGGATGTCGGACATCTGGAAACGCCGGTTTACTGGGGCTCGGTCTTCGCCGCGGCATCGGCTGCCTTGGCCTGGATCACGCCCGCTCGATCGAGGTGAATCTTCGCATACTCGGTATCGGAAACGACGTAGTACCAGTCGGCGAAGCGATTGTTGAGTTCCCGCACCCGTTTCTGGGCCGCCTTCACCTTCCCGTCATACTCCTCTTCCTTGCGGCGATTCTCCCGCTCGATCTGCCGCCGCTCCTCGAGCGCCGCCTGGGCCTTCGACTCGGCCTCGTCGGCCTCCTTCTGGCCGTCGGCGGCCTCCGTCTTCTCGCCATCCGTCTGCTCGTCCGCCTTCTTTTCGTCGGCCTTCTTCTCGGCTCCTTCCGGCACCTCCGGCAGCGGGTCGAGCGTCGGCTTCTCGAGCAGGCTCTCGTTGAAGCGGGCCATCACGAAGAGGTAGCGGCCGGTCGTCTCGGCCGCAGCCGAGGCGTCCTTCGCCCCCTCCGTGGCCTCGCCGGCCACGCTCGTGCCGTTGCCGAAGCGCAGCAGGTATTCCAGGCCGTCCTTCATGCCGACCACGGTCTCGCCGTTGCTCGACAGGATTTCGCCCGACTGGAACGGAAAGAAGCCCCGCTCGGCGAGCGAGGCGACGGCCTCGCGGTCGCCCGTGAACTTCTCCTCGGCCTTGAGATCGGCGCTCAAGCCCGACGGTTTTCGGGCCACGTCGATGATCTTGAGGTCACCCAGCGCGTCGCGCAGCGCGTTGAGCTTCGCCGACGCCAGCTCCTCGTCGGCACCGAGCTTCTGCTCGACCGGCTTCCTGTCCTTGCCGAAGCCCTCGAGCTTCACCAGCGACCACTTCGCGTCCTTGTCGTCATAGGCCAGATCGATCCGGGCCTTGCGATCCTGCGACACCATGATCCGGCCGCTCGCCTCGTCGATGCCGAACGACGCGGTCGAGTCATCGATCACGAGCCTCCGCACGTCCCACGGGGAAAGCTTGAGCAGATCCTTCTCGATCCAGTCGTCGAAGGTCGACGTGAACTTCGAGGTGTCGAGCTCCACGCGATAGACGGGATCCTGCCCCGACTTGCGGACGAACCGGAGCGTGCGATCTCCGCCTTGCCCGCCGGCGGGCCGCTTGTCCTCCTTGCCGATGATCAGCCGCGCGAGACGATTGCCGGACGCGTCGCGAATCTCGACCATCTGGCCCACGCCGGTCATGCCCACCTTGATCTTCTCCGGATCAGGCTCGATGACGCCGTAGGTCTCGTGGTCGCCGGGCGACGTGCTCACCACGTCGAGCACCGGCCGATCGACCAGTTCCGTCGCCGCCGCTGCCAGTTGATCCTTGGCGTCGGCGGGATAGTTGTCGTGCGAGGGCAGCACCCAGACGCCCCCCGACTGCACCACCTTGAACGGCTTGAGCGTGGCCAGCTCATCGTCGTACGTCAGGATCTCCAGGCTCGCCGCCTTCGCCGCATCCGACAACTCCGGAAACAGCACCCGCTGCGACTCGGGCTCGACCTTTGCGGGCCGAAACCGGGGCTGCGCGAGCCAGCCCGCCGCGAGCAGCAGTCCGCCCGCCGCGAGGAACGCCGCCGTCCGTCCGGCCGCCGGCGACAGCCCGCCGGAGGGTGTTTCGGCCGTGTCGTATCCGCCCGTCATGCTCTGCCTCCCACTCACCGAAGCCTCGATTTCGCCACGCCTTCGCGCTCCTGGGCGCGACGCTTGAAAAACACGAAAAATGCCAGCACGAGCGGCAGGATCGGGGGCAGGAGCACGGCCAGCCATTTCTGCCGATCCTGCTCCCGGCGGATCTGCGACTCGAGCTTCCGCTCCACCGCATCCACCTCCGCATCCCGCTTCCGCTTCAGCTGTTCGATCTTGGTGTCGAGTCGCCGCTGCGCCAGCCGCTGGCGGCTGGCAAGCTGCTGGATGGCCTGCATGGCGGCCTGCGGGTTGGCATCCCCCTGCGACTCCATGTCGCGGATCTTCTTCTCGAACTCGCCGACCTCCTTTTGCATGCCGTCGTTGGCCTCCCGTTCGGCCTGATCGAACTCGGCGATGAACGCCGCCCGCTGCCGTTCGGCATCCTCTCGCGCCGCAGCCACGGCGTCCTCGATCCGCTCCAGCGTGCGATGCTTCGGCTTCCGCTTGCGGATGTCGGTGAACCGGTCGTCTCCGGCCAACGAGTCGAGCACGTTCAGGGCGAACTCGACGTTGTCGAAGTCGAGGCCGAACACCTCGTCGGGCCGGCTCCGCAGGCCGAAGATCCGCCCGTCGAGCAGGTCGATGTCGGCCACGACCACCGCGCGAATCGGCTTCGACGCCGTCGGCTTCTCCCCCTCCTGCGGCTCGCTCCCCGCGGCCGGCGCGGGCTTGGCCGCCCGCTCGATGGCGGCCGCCAGCACCATCGACTGATCGGCCCGCCGCTCGAAGATCCGCAGCTGCCGCATGTCGCCGCGGTTGCCCATCACCTGATCGACCTCGATCGTGCCCGTGCGATTGGCCACCGTGCGGACCAGCGGCGTGAAGGTGACGTCGGCCGACTCGTCGCGGGTGATCGCCCCGGGGAACGGGAAGAGCACCTCCTGCAGGCCCGACACGATCGGCTGTTGCTGATTGAATCCCGGCGGGCCCCCGTCGCCGCCGCCCCCTTCGAGGTTGGCGTCGATGAACACGAACTCGCTCGGCAGTTCGAGCTTGAGATGCGGGTTGTAGTCCTGGCACACGATGAACGGCCCGCCGCCGCCAAGTTGCCCCATCGCCGGTCGTCCTCCGGCGGCCGCCAGTCGCACCCCGAGCGCGTCCCAGAGCTGGTTGATGTCCCCCTTGGGCTGGGCTCCGCCGCCGCCGAACATCGCCATCGGCCCCATCGGACTTCGCCGTGGCTGCGACGTGCCCGGCACCTCGGTCATCAGCGCCGGCAGCGGATCCTCGAAGATCGCCACCGGCTGGCCGGCCTTCACCGCCGCCACGAAGTTCGTCATCTGCTCCGGCCCCAGGGCCGAGGGCTGCACCGCCAAGAGCACGTCGTAGGTCTCCGTGATCGGCGCCGAGGCGTCGACCTGCACGACGTCGTACTGTTTTTCCAGCTCCTCGACGATCGGCTGCCGCGGCCGCGCCTGGCCGCTCATCATGTCGAAACCGCCGAACATCTCGGCGTCGGTGGTAAGCACGCCCAGCCGCTTCCGCTTCTGCTGGGCGGCGGTGCAGACCGAGCGGATCAGCTCGTATTCCACCGGCGTGCCCTTGTCGAAGAACGGCACGACCACCTTCTCGAGGCCGCTGGTGAAGGCGCAGCCGAGGAAGATTTCCTCGTCGCGGTAGGCTCCCCGCACCCGCGAGAGCACGTTGACCGGCTCGATCCCGAACTGCTGCCGGGCGAGGGAGGCGGCCTCGGTCTTCGGCTCCGTGGGGATCACCTCCACGTTCACCTTGCCCCGGCCCAGCCGCTGAAACTGCCGCAGGGTGTTGAGGAGGTTGAGCCGGGTCTGGGCGTAGTCCTCCGGCACCGTCGGGCTCACGTAGGCCTTGATCTCGATCGGCCGCGCGGCGTCGAGGCCGGTCAGCAGCCGTCGCGTGTCGGGCGAGAGCGAGCTGATTTTCTCGGCCGAGAAGTCGGCCCGCACGTCCACGGCCCGGCAGAGCATCGTCAGGCCCGCCGCCGCGGCCGCGAGGCCGACCGCCCGCCCGAGGAAGTGGAGGCCCATGCGCCCCCCCTCCCGCGATCCCGTCCAATGCCGGCGGCCGATCAGCACCATCGCGAGGTAGAGGCAAACGGCCACGATCCCGAGAAAGTAGGCGACCGACGAGAGGCTCACGACGCCACGGCCGAAATCGGAGAATTGCTCGCCGATGCTCCAGCTTCGCACCGCGGCGGCCGCCTTCGGCCCCATCACGCTGCCCGCCTTGTCGGCCAGCGCCAGCGGCGCGTTAAAGAGCACGCCGAGGATGAACCCCACCGTCAGGTTGCTTGTCAGGAAGCTGGCCACCATGCCGACCGCCAGCATCGCCAGGCCCGTGAACCAGAAGCCGAGATAGTTGGTGAGAAACAGACCGGCGTCAGGCGTGCCCCAGCGCAACAGGATGACCAGGTTGCAGATGCACGAGAACAAGAGCGCCACAGTGAAGATGCCGACGGCGGCCAGATACTTGCCGAACACCACCTCCCAATCGCTCGCGGGGATGGTGAGCAAGAGCTCGTCGGTGCCCTGCCGCCGCTCGTCGGCCCACACGCTCATCGTGATCGCGGGCACGAATACGAGCAGGATGAACGGCAGATAGCGATTGAGCTGGTCGAGGTTCGCGAGGTTGGCGTTGAAGAACTCGGGGGGCCAGAAGGCGGCGAGCGACCCCAGGAGCACGAACACGCAGATGAAGACGTAGCCGGTGGGGTTGGAGAAGTAGGCGATGAAGTTCCGCTTGAAGACGGCGTCGAGCACATGCCATTTCATCGGGTCGGTCCTGCGGGCGGGAATATCTGGCGTGGTTGGGTGAACGCCGCCGCCGAGGGGATCACGGCGGCGGGATGGCGGCGGTCAGGCGGAGCGGGTGAGCTCGTGGAACCGCTCGTCGAGGCTGCCACCCTCGCGGCGCAGCTCGGCGGGCGGCCCGTCGAACCGGAGCCGCCCCTCGGAGATGAGGAGCACGCGATCGGCGAGCGCCTCGACCTCCTGGAGGATGTGGGTGGAGAGCAGGATCGTTTTCCGTTCGCCGAGCCGCCGGATCGTCTCCCGCACCTCGCGGATCTGGTTGGGGTCGAGGCCGCTGGTGGGCTCGTCGAGGATTAGCACGTCGGGCTCGTGCAGAAGCACCTGCGCCATGCCGACCCGCTGCCGATAGCCCTTCGAGAGCTTGCCGATCGCCTTGCCGATCACGCTTCCGAGCTCGCACTGCTTCACGACCGCCTCGATCCGCTCCCGCTTCCGATCGCCCGTGAGCCCGCGGGCGTCGGCGAAGAACTCGAGCAGGCTGCGGGGGGTCATGTCGGGATACAGCGGACCGTTCTCGGGCAGGTAGCCGAGCCGCTCGGCCCCGGCCAGCCGGTCGGTGGCCATGTCGTGCCCCGCGATCCGGGCCCGCCCGGCCGATGGCGCCAGGTAGCCCGTGAGGATCTTCATCGTCGTGCTCTTGCCGGCACCGTTCGGCCCGAGAAAGGCGACGATCTCGCCCCGGGGCACACTGAACGAGACGTCGTTGATCGCGATGAAGTCGCCGTAGTACTTGGTGAGCCCGTCGGCCTCGATCATGGCCGGTCCGGCTGCGTTCGCTGCATGCTGCATGGGTTCGTCGCCTCTGTTCCTCGACGCCGCCATTGTTTCCGCATGCCCCGATCCAGGCAATCCCCAGTGGTCGCCGAACCGTAGGCCCGAGCTATTCCTCTCAGGGGCGGGCCTCTGTGGCGTGGGTTCGGGGCTGCCCAATGCCCTGAGAGCCGGCGTATGCCGCCGAGCGCAGCCAGGATGGCGGAGCGAAGGCGGCATCCGAGCGAGCGAAGAACAGGATGTTCGTAGCGAGCGTCCGGCGACGGGGCATGGGCAGCCCCGAGCCCACCCTACGCGTTGCCCACCAGGTGCTCGACGTGGGGGCCGGGCGTGCCGCGGTGCCAGGTGAGGTGGCTCTTCCAGCGGGGATCAGCCTCCGGGAAATCGGCGCGGAAGTGGACGCCGCGGGTCTCCTGCCGCTCGAGGGCCGAGCGGATCATCAGACGGGCGACCTCGAGCATGTTCTGGAGCTGCCAGCCCTCCGGTGCGGCGAACTGCCGCGGGAGCACGTAGCGGCACCAGCCTTCGACGAGGTCGAGAGCCTCGGCGAGCGACTCGCCCGAGCGTTCCACGCCCACGTGCCGCCACATGAGCGACTGGAGCGAATTGCGGATGTCGCCGAGGTCGAGGGCCGCGGCCTCCTCGCCATTGGCCTCGGGCGGCCGCGGATGGGCGAGCGGTGGGATGCGGAAGTCGTCGCCTCCCGCCGCGAGCACCTCCGCCGCCGCGGCCTCGCCGGCGCGGGCGCCATACACGAGCCCTTCGAGCAGGCTGTTGCTCGCCAGACGATTGGCGCCGTGGAGTCCGCTGGAGGTCACCTCGCCCGCCGCAAAGAGGCCGGGCACGCTCGTGCGGCCCTGGGCATCGACCGACACACCGCCGATCATGTAATGGGCGCCGGGCCGCACCGGGATCCGATCGCGAGCGAGGTCGAGCCCGAACTTCGCGCACAGCTCGGCCATGCCCGGAAACCTCTCGCGCACCATCGCCGGGTCGAGATGCGAGAGATCGAGGTAGACGCTCGCATGATGGGTACGGTGCATCACGACCGTGATCGCCCGCGAGACGACGTCCCGCGGCGCGAGCTCGGCCCGCGGATCGAACTCGGGCATGAACCGCCGGCCGTCGCGATCGACGAGGTGCGCGCCCGCGCCCCGCACCGCCTCGGTGATCAGGCTCCGCGCGCCGCCGGCGATGTAGAGCACGGTCGGATGAAACTGCATGAACTCCATGTCGCGGAGCTGGGCCCCGGCCCGCCAGGCCACGGCCATGCCGTCGCCGCTCGCGCCGGGAGGATTCGTCGATTCGCGGTAGAGCTGCCCCGCCCCGCCGGTTGCCAGGATCGTGCGGCGGGCCCAGACGATCGTCTTGCCGTGTGCAGGATTCCAGACGATCGCGCCGCGGCAGATACCACCGTCGGTCACGAGATCGATGGTGAACGTGTCGGGCCAGACGGAGAGATTGTTGAGCTTCCGAGTCTGCTCGATCACAGCCCGCATCACCTCGCGGCCGGTCGCATCGCCGAGCGCGTGCACGATCCGGTGATGGCTATGGCCCCCTTCACGGCCGAGCTCGAGCGCGCCGTTGCGGGCGTCGAACCGCGTGCCCCAGGCGATGAGCTCAGCGATCCGCGTCGGCGCCTCGCGCACGACCGCATCGACGACGTCCTCGTGACAGAGCCCGCCGCCGGCGACGAGCGTGTCGGTGACGTGGTTGTCGAACCGATCCTCGGGATCGACCACGCCTGCGATGCCCCCCTGGGCCCACTGGCTCGACGAACTGCGGAGGTCGTCCTTCGTCACGACTGTCACCGAGAGCCGGGGATCGACGGCCAACGCCGCCCGCAGGCCGGCGAGACCGCCCCCGAGGACGAGCACGTCGGTGAAGCAGTGCGGCACCCGCTTCGGCCCGAACGAGACGAGATACCGCGGTCCTTCGAAGGCCTCGCTCATTCGGCGCCCGTCCCCACGCTCGTGCCCTGGAGAAACGCCCGGAACTGGTCGCGGTAGTCGGCCGGTGGCCGGCTCCGCCGCCCTTCCGCCTGGCCCCCCTTGGCATCCGCGGGCACGTCGCGGGAACTCCGCACGCCGTCGGGCCGCAGCCCCAGGCTTTGGAGCGTCCGCTCGAACCGCCCCTTCGCGGTCGCGTCCCCCGTGTCGGCCTGCCGCCGCATCGCCTCCCAGCGGTCGAGGAACGCCCGCGCCTGCTCCGGTGTCCAGCCGAGCGCGTCGAGCACGTCGCGATCCCCGCCCTTCACGGCGTCGCGAAGGTGCTCGAGCGCGAGGTCGGCGGCATTCCGGGCGTGGGCCAGATCCTGATCCGTCCACTCCATTTTTTTCTTGCGCGGCGGCGCTGCGTCGGGGGCGTCGGGGCTCGCTCCCTGATCGCCGCCCCCCTTGCCTCCCGCTCCCACGGCATTGTTTGGTGGCATCTGGCCCCCGCCGGCTTGGCCCGCGCCCGCATCGCCGCGCTGCCCCGCACTTCCTTCTTTGTTTCCGTCAGCCTTACCGTTCTGGGCCTGCTGCCCCTCCCCACCGCCGCCAGGTTCCTGATTCCCAGGTTCCTGATTCCCAGGTTCCTGATCCCCAGGTTCCTGATTCCCAGGTTCCTGATTCCCAGGTTGCTGATTCCCAGGTTGCTGCTGCGCGGACTGCCCGGAGCCTTTTCCGTCGCCGGCAGCCTGTCCCTTGGATGCTGCCTTGCCATCAGCCGCTTCACTGCCGGTATCCGTCTGATCACCCGCTTGCTTTTGGCCAGTTGCACCGCCTTCCGCGGCGCCGCCATTCCCACTCGCAGTACCCTGCCCCTGTCCCGCGCCGCCCTTGCATGACGGACAGCCCGCCTTGCCGCACGGCTTGCCATCGGCGTTGCGACAGTCGGCATGCTCATGTTGCTCCGACTGGCCCCCTTGTTTGTTTGATTCGCCGGACTGCTGACCCTGCTGCTGACCCTGCTGCTGACCCTGCTGCTGACCCTGCTGCTCACCACGTTCCTGCCGACGATGGTCGAGTAGTCGCTCCATCGCTTCGCCGTCATCGGTGCCATCGTGGGCTACGGTGCTCTTCTCGCGCTGCTGCTCCGCACCGCCGCTCGCCCCCTTGCCCTGCTCACCCTTGCCCTGCTCACCCTTGCCCTGCTCACCCTTGCCCTGCTCACCCTTGCCCTGCTCACCCTTGCCCTGCTCGCCCTTGCCCTGCTCGCCCTTGCCCTGCTCGCCCTTGCCCTGCTCGCCCTTGCCCTGCTCGCCCTTGCCCTGCTCGCCCTTGCCCTGTGCACCCTGCCCCTTCTGGCCTTCCGGCTTTTCAGACTGCTCGCGGCCCCCGCTGGCACCTTCCGGCGCTGCCTGACTCCCCTTTTCTTGATTCCCCTTCTCTTGTTGTTGTCCCTGCTGCCCGCCCTGGGCCCCTTGCTGCTCCTGCTTGCCGGCGTTTTGCTGTGGCTGCTCGTGTTTGTCACGCGGCTGCCGGGCGGGATCGGGCCGCGGCGCAGGCGGAGGAGGTGCGTCGGGGTCGATCTCGAGCGACCGCCATTCCGTCCGCGCGATGTTGGGCGTCTCCGGTCGGTTGTCCACCGCCACGGCCCGATACTCGAGCACGCTCCCGGGGCCGGCCCCCTGCTGCGTCGGCACCACGGTCGCGTCGATCTTCAGCACGCCCGACTTGTCACCCCGAAAGAGCTGCGTCTCGGGCTGGACCTCGCCCCCCTTGAGCCGCGTCTCGATCGCCACCCGCCCGAGGGCGAAGTCGGGATCGAGCGCTCGCACCCGCACGGTCACCGCCGCATCGGGCGGCACCCGCAGCACCTGCTGCCGCGGCTCCTCGATCGTCACCTCCGGTGCCAGATCAGCCGTCACCTCGATCCGATGCTCGAGCTTCTCCAGGACCGCCTCCTCGCGATCACTCGCTCCCGAGCCGCGCGGCACGAATCCGAGCCGATACGAACTGGCCGCGGGCCCCGTGCGGTCGGCATTCATCCGCAGCGCGAAGCTGCCCGTCGCCCGCGCCAGGTCGTGCTGACTGATTCGCAGCGGCACGTCCTTCTTGCCGTCGCAGCCGAGGTCGACCCAGGCGGCATCAAGCGGGCGATTGCCCTCCGCGACGATCGTCACGCGGGTGCCCTCGACCCCGCGCAGGTCTCCCTGCCAGGCGAGCGTTTCGGATGGCCGCCGCGTGTAGTCGGGGTAGTCGTACGTGACCTCCCGCACCAGGAGCGCGGGCGTGTCGACCACGGCCACCCGCAGCCGGTCGCTGGTCGCATCTCCCGCCCTGATCACGAACTCCAACCCGTGATCGAGGCCGCGCGACGCATCAGGCAAGACCGCGATCTGCCGCCCCTCCGCGTCAGGCGTCATGGCCACTCGCCAGGCAGGCGTCGCCGTGTCGAGCGCACCGTCGTCGCCGACGCGGCTCACGAGCACCTCGGCACGTTCGTCGTGATCGAGACCGTGCACCCGACTCGCGAGCACGAGTTGCCGGCCGCGAACGACCGTCACCGTGCCACCGATCGCAGCGAGCGGATGCGCCGCCCCGCCCGTATCCGCGGCGGCGCCGGGATGCCGCCAGGCGAGTTGCGGCGGCTCGATCCGCACCCGCGTCGGCGGCGCGACGGCGGCCCAGGGCGCGATGAGTCGGGCCGCCGACACGAGCAGGCTCTTCGGCGCCGCGATCTCATATAGGCAGGCGGCGGCCACGAGTCCTGCCAACGCGAGGGCGAGTTTGAGGGCGAGCCCCCGATCCACGACGCCTTCGGCCGGCACGGCGGAGAGCCGCTTGGCCGCCCGGCGCTCGAGCGTCCGCACGACCGCATGCGCGTTGGCATCGGCCTGGGCCTTCACGAGCACGGCGTTGACGAGATCGTTGTGGAGATCGGGGTGATCGGCCTCGATGGCCCGCGCCGCGTAGACGAGATTCACGCGGTAACGCAGGAGGGGCACGACCCAGCGGATCACGGCGGCGGCCAGCACGACCGCGGCCACGGCCAGCCACATCCAGCGAAACGAGCCGGGCAGCCCACCCGGCACCATCCAATGCTCGACCACGACGCCGAGCAGCAGCCACAGCATGCCCCCCACGCTCGCCGCCAGCAGGAACGTGAGCGCCGCCACACCCTTGTAGTCGGCGGCGGCCGCGGCGAGCCGCCGGGCGAGGTAGCGATCCGACTTCGAGCCCTCGGGCCCCGGAGCGGCCCACGAGCCCACCGCCAACGACTCGCTGCTCGTGGGTGCCGTGGCCATGGGTGCTGCCTGGGATTGCTTCCCGGATTATATCGGCATTCAGGGGCGACGGCCTCGCAAAACCGCTGGTATCGTGGGAGCCTGTACCTTCCCGACCGAAGCCCGCGGATCGCTTCATGTCGCTCCTGCCCGACGCCGACACGTTCAAGCGACTGGTCGACGGCTCGATGAGCGGCCCCGGGCCGGCGACGATCCGGGCCGCATTGGCCGGTATCGCCGCCCCCTACCGCGGCATCATCGCCGCCCGCAATGCAGCCTACGACGGCGGGCTGTTCAGGGTTCACCGCGGACCCGTTCCCGTCATCTCGGTCGGCAACCTCACGCTCGGCGGCACAGGCAAGACGCCGCTCGTGGCCTGGATGGCCCGCACGCTCCAGGCCGCGGGGCACCGACCGGCGATCGTCAGTCGCGGGTATGGCGCGCGGCCCGGCGAGGTGAGCGACGAGGCGGCCGAGCTGGCGGTCGTCGTGCCCGGCGTTCCGCACGTCGCCGACCGCGACCGCGTGGCGGCCGTCCGCGCGGCAGTGGCGCTCGGCGCCACCGCCGTCGTCCTCGACGACGGCTTCCAGCACCGCCGCCTCGCCCGCGACCTCGACATCGTGGCGCTCGACGCCACCGACCCGTTCGGCTGTGGCCGGCTGTTCCCGCGCGGACTCCTCCGCGAGCCAGCCACCGCCCTCCGCCGTGCCGGGGCCGTCGTGCTCACCCGGGCATCATCCGTGTCGGCCGAGCGACGCGGGGAGATCAGGCAGGCCGTCGTCGCAGCCCGTGGCGGACAGCCTCCCGCAATCTGGGCCGAGGCGACCCATCGACCGGTGGCGCTCCGCGATCATGCTGGTGGTGTTCACGGCTTGAAGCAGCTGTGCGGCCGCCGCATCGCCGTCTTCGCCGGGATCGGCAACCCCGCAGCCTTTCGTGCGACGCTCACCGACCTCGCCGCCGACGTCGCGGCGTTCACGGCCTTCGCCGATCATCATGCCTATCGCGCGGGCGACATCGCCTCGCTGGCCACCGCGTGCCGCCAGCAGGGCGTGGACCTCGCTGTCACCACGCTCAAGGATCTCGTGAAGATCCGCTCACTCGATCTCGACGGCATTCCGCTCGTCGCCCTCGAGATCGCGGCCAGCTTCAGCGCGGGCGAGGAACCGCTGCGAGCCGCCGTCCTGGCTTCGCTGGCCGGCAGCCGCCAGCCGTAGGCCCGTTGCTCCGCAACGGGCTGCCCGTCACGGAGTGACGGGCCTACGAGAAACCGTGGAGACGAGCCCCGGAACTACTTCTTCTTCTCGTTGTGCACGGTGTGCTTCCGCAGCCGCGGCGAGTACTTCTTCACCTTCAGCTTCTCACCCCCCGACTTCTTGCGGAGCGTGTAGTTCTGATCGCCGGTCTCCTCGCAGACGAGGTGCACCACTTCGAGTTTCTTTTTGCCCTTGGCCATGTGCGACGGGTTCCGCGTGCTTCCCTCCCGGGCGCGATACCGGAGGCGACCACTTGGCCGCCTGCCGCACGGACTCCGCCCGGGGAAGGGATCGAGAATCTACCCCGGAGAAACCTGCCTGACCAGCGCTCACCTTCGGCCCCGGAATTGGATAGTATTATGGACGTGGAGAGGCCACCTGGCCGATTCCGCTTGTAGGAGGATCTGTCCGGCAGCACGCCGGACTGTGCTGGCACGGGGAGTCACATCATGGCGAGCCACATCCATCCCGATCCCAAGCAGAAGGGGGCAGCGAAGCCTGCCACTCCGCCCGCTAAACCGGTGGCGGCCAAGCCGGCCGCGCCAGCCAAGCCGGCGACCGCGCCGAAGCCCGCTGCCGCACCGCAAGCGGCTGCGGCCAAGCCAGTCGCACGCCCCGACGCGGCCCACCAGGAGCAGGCCGAGCGCCGTGGGGGCGGGGCGTTCAATCAGGTCATCGCCTGCGGCATCAGCATGCTCGTGCACATCGTGGCTCTGCTCTCGATGGCTTTGATTGTCACGGCGACGCCCGAGAAGGAGAAGCCGCGCGAGATCGTCTCCTCCGCCGCCGAGCCGGCAGAGGAGTTCGAGGACCTCGCCGAACAGGAGCCCGAGCAACCCCAGAGTGACGCGCCGCAGTCCAACGACCTTGTCGTGCCGACGACCGACGTCTCGGTGGTGCCCGACGTGCAGGTCGTTTCGACCGCCGACGCCATCGAGGCCGCGCCCCTCGCCGTTGAACTCACCGACTTCGGCTCCGAAACCGCGCCTGCGACCGACCTCGCGTCCTCGCTCGGCGCCATCGGGGGCAAAGGCACCGGCGGCGGCTTCGGCGCCCGCGGCAACCCCGGCCAGGCCGCCGCCAAAGGCGGCGGTGGCGGCGACACCGAGCAGGCCGTCGATGCGGCGCTGAAGTGGATCGCCAACCATCAGCGGCCGGACGGCAGCTGGCATTTCGATCTCAAGCAATGCCCGTCTTGCCAGGGCCAGTGCACCCACGGGGGCACGTATCCCGACCCCTCCGGGGCCACGGCCATGGCCCTGCTCCCATTCCTCGGCCGCGGCTACACCCACCGTGAAGGACCCTACAAGGCCCAGATCGAGCAGGGCATCGCCTATCTCGCCCAACGGGCCCTGGCCAACCAGGGGAAGGTCTACGGTCCCGGCAGCCATTCCATGTACGTCCAAGGCCTCGCCGGCATCGCCCTTTCCGAGTGCTATGCCATGACCCAGGATCAGCGGCTCCAGGCGCCGACACAACTGGCACTCAACCACATCATGGATGCCCAGGACCCCCGCGGCGGCGGCTGGCGCTATCAGCCAAAGGACGCGGGCGACACGTCGGCCGTGGGCTGGCAGATCATGGCCCTCAAGAGCGGCAACATGGCCTACCTCCAGATCAATCCCCTCACGATCAAGAAGGCCTCCGAGTTTCTCGACTTCGTGCAGACCGGCGACGGGGCGTTTTATGGCTACGCAGGCCCGGGCAACCAGCCCGCGTGCACCGCCGTCGGCCTGCTCTGCCGGATGTACCTGGGCTGGAAGAAGGATCACCCGGGCCTGCAGAAGGGCGTGGAGCATCTCGCCAAGCTCGGGCCCTCCAACGATCTCTATTTCAACTACTACGCAACCCAGATCATGCACCACTTCGAGGGCGACATGTGGATCGCCTGGAACAACAAGATGAAGGGCATGCTGCTGAAGGCCCAGGCCCGGCAGGGCCATGAGATGGGCAGCTTCTATGAGGGCTTGAATGGGGGACACGGAGGCCACATCGGCGGCCGCCTCTACTGCACCGCCCTCTCGACGATGATCCTGGAGGTTTACTACCGCCACCTCCCGATCTACAAGAACGAGAGCGTCGACGAAGAGTTCAAGGAATAGGGGTTGGCGGCCGGCCTTCAGCCGACTCCACGCCACAGCCGATGACTCCAGGGGGCTGACGAACCGCCGACGTGCGCCGCGGCCTCACCGTCACAGTCGCCCCGCTCCGCACGATCCGCTGCATCCGCACGGTCGCCCACATGCCCGCCGCACCGTCAGCCCGGCCGTGGATCGAGCGGCTGCTCGCCAATCCGGCCGTGCGGGGGGGCTACGCCAGCGCGGTCGCCCACGTGATCGTCCTGATCCTGCTCGCGCTCCTGTTCACGCCGGCATCACCAGGCCATCGAGACGCGCCGCTCGTGCTCGTGCTCGCCGACGAGAGTTCGCCGCCGGCCGAGGCACCGGGGCACCCCGCCCTGAACGAGCCCCCCGTCACGATCGTGGCTGCGGACCAGGCCGCCGTCGTGCTCCCCGCTCCTGCGAGCGACGCAGCGGTCACTCTGCCCGAGCCGCTCGCCGAAGCCCTGGTGGCGATTCCCGAAACTGCTTCCGCTGCCGAGCCGACGGAAGACGCCACCGCACCACGAGCGCGGCCGGCGTCACTCTCGACCTCCGCGCCGCCAGCCCGCTCCGCACCCCCGGAAGGAGCCTTCTCCACACGGCAGGGGGAGGCACGCCGCCGTGCGGTTCGCGAGCGGGGCGGCTCCGCGGCCAGTGAGGCCGCCGTTGAACGCGGTCTCGCCTGGCTCGCGCTGCATCAGGGAGCCGACGGTTCGTGGCGGTTCGACCTCTCCAACTGCCGCTGCGCCGGAGCCTGCAGCCACGCGGGCAGCATCACGAGCACGACCGCCGCCACGGGCATCGCCCTGCTGCCCTTTCTGGGCGCGGGCCACACGCACCTCGATGGTCCCTACCAGGAGACGGTGTCGCGGGCCATCTATTACCTCATGGGCCGGCTCCAGCCCACGCCTCGCGGCGGCGATCTCACCGAGGGCACGATGTATGGCCAGGGCGTGGCCACGCTCGCGCTCGCCGAGGCGCTGGCGCTGACCCGCGACGAGATGCTCGTGCGGCCGGTGACCGACGCCGTGAAGTTCATCGTCGCGGCGCAGGATCATTACGGCGGCGGCTGGCGCTATCTGCCCGGCCAGGCCGGCGACACGACCGTCACGGCCTGGCAGCTCGCGGCCCTCAAGAGCGCGGCCCTCGCCGGCCTCGAGGTGCCCACGCCGACCTTCGACGGCGTGTGCCGGTTTCTCGATCGCGTGCAGGCCCGTGACGGCGATCGCTACGGGTATCTCGGCCCCCAGGCGAAGCCCTGCACGTCGGCCATCGGCCTCTTCTGCCGGCTGCACACGGGCTGGGAGCGGCGGGAGACGCTCGACCGCGGCCTCGCGGCGCTCGCCAGGCCGGGGCCCGACCCGGCGGCGGTCTATCAGAACTTCTATCTCGCGCAGGCGCTGCTCCAGGCCGACCATCGGGTCTGGCCGCGGTGGAACGCCCGCAACCGCGACCAGCTCGTGTCCCAGCAGGCACAGGGGGGCCACGAGCTCGGCAGTTGGTTTTTCGCCGACCGTGAAACCGCCCCCGGCGGCCGCCTCGCCCACACGGCCCTGGCCGTGCTCACGCTCGAGGTCTACTACCGCCTCCTACCGCTCTATCGCCCCGACGCCATCGATCGCGGCCTGTAGATGGAGGCCCGTTGCGGCCGTAGGCCCGTCACTCCGTGACGGGCAGCCCGTTGCGGAGCAACGGGCCTACGGGCGACAGGGTGCCGCAGGGGGCTACAATGCGCGCCGGAGGAGCTTCCCGTGCGGACGGTCACCTATTCCTGGCTGGCGGTCGTGATCGGCGTGGCCTGCGCCGCCATCGGCTGGCTCGGCATCGCCGGCTGGATGGCCGTGGCCGTCGTGGCCGCCAGCATCGCCGCCCACGTCGCCGGCAACGCCCTCGGCACGAAGCTGCGTGAGGCGACCGACCGCGACCTGTTCAAGACGGGCCGGCGGCCCCATGCCGTGCCGTTGCCGCTGCCGCTGCCTCCCGCCAACCTCCAGCGGCGGGCGAGCCTCGGGAGCCTCGTCGTCGTGTCGGCCGCGATCGGCGGCGGCTGCGGCGGCATCGCGGGCTCGGTGATGCTCTACTGGCTGGCCGCGAGTTCCCCGGCGGGCGCGGTCCTCGGCGGCCTGTCGTCGGCGGTGATCGGCGGCCTGATCGGGTTCCTCGGCGCCAGCTTCGTGGAGATCGTGCGGACGAGTCTCCGCGAGGCGATCCGGGCCGAGCAGGCGGCCGCCGCAGGCGCCGAACAGCGGTGATCCCCGCCCGCGGCGACGGTCGTCATCCGGGTGGCGGGGCCGGACGGGGCGTGGTACAAAACCGGGCCCCAGTCGTCCCGGCAGTCCCCGCCAGAGGAGTTTCCCATGGCCAAGCCCCACCGCTCGCTCAAGAAAGCCAATCACGGCGCCCGGCCCGCCAACAGCAAGGCGCGGAAGGCGAAGCGCAAGCACATCAAGACGTAGGCGGAGGGATCCCCGTGGCCCCGCGCGACTACATCATCCACCCCAGCGAGTACGACCTGAATCGGGTCATCGCCGACATCCACGAGATCCGCCGCTGGAACCAGCAGCGGTTCGAGATGGAACAACTGACGGCGATCGTCCACGAGGATCAGGAGCGGGGCCTGTGCGTCGGCTACAAGGACGTCACCCCGGACGAGTTCTGGGTTCGCGGCCACTTCCCGCAGGCGCCGCTGATGCCGGGCGTGCTGATGTGCGAGGCGGCGGCCCAGCTCTCCAGCTATTACACCCAGCGCTACAACCTGCTCGATGCCCAGGTGATCGGGTTCGGCGGCATGGAAGAGGTGCGGTTCCGCGAGCCCGTCGTGCCGGGCGACCGGCTCGTGATCGCCGTCGAGCGGGTGCGGGTGCGGCCGAAGGCGATGATCGTCTGCCGGTTCCAAGGCCTCGTCCGCGAGAGCATCGTGGTCGACGGCGTCATCAAGGGCGTGCCGCTGCCGCCCGATTACCTCGTGCCAGCCGGTGCGGCCGCGACACGCGCGGGAGGCGGGGCGGCAGGCTAGAGTCCCGCCGTCGACGCGATGCCCCGCCGCCCCCCCAAAAAGCCCGATCCGGCCCTCGACCTCTCCGGGCACCTGCTCGTGCCGGACGCATTGCCGACGCCCTGCGATCCCGGCAGCCTCTTCGCCGCGCCGGCCCCGGTCGAACTCGAGGTCGGCAGCGGCAAGGGGCTGTTCCTCGCCTCCGCCTCGGCCGCACGGCCCGACACGAACTTCCTGGGCATCGAGATCGCCGCCGGCTACGCGCGGATGTGCGCCGGCAGGCTGGCGGCGGCGCGGGCCCCCAATGCCAAGATCGTCTCCGGCGACGCCACGGCCCTCGTTCGCGATCGGTTGCCCGACCGCTGCCTGGCCGCGGTGCACGTTTACTTCCCCGATCCCTGGTGGAAGGCGCGGCATCGCAAGCGTCGGGTGCTCTCGGAGCCGTTCCTGCGAGAGGTCGGCCGCGTGCTCGTGCCGAACGGACGGCTGCATGCCTGGACCGATGTGGAGGAATACTTCCTCGAGGCGATGGCAGCCGCCGCCGCGACCGGCCTGTTCACGCCGCCGGAGGAGGAGCCGGCCAAGGATCCCGAGCACGACCTCGACTACCGCACCCACTTCGAGCGTCGCACCCGGCTCGCCGGTGAGCCCGTATGGCGGGCCGTGCTCAGACGTCGGTCGTAGGCCCGTCACTCCGTGACGGGCCTACGACCGACATCAGCTGACAGCGGCCTCGTAGGTGCGGCCCGAACCGCCACGGGCCGTCTGCCCAAGGGCGATCTCATAGAGCCGCTCGCCGGCCGGGGTCGGGTAGACGCCGTTCAGGCAGGCCTGGCACAGCTGCGTCGTGTCGAGTCCGATCGAACGGGCCACGGCCTCGATGGGCAGGTAGCGGAGCGAATCAGCGCCGAGCCGGGCGGCCATCTCGGCCTGCACCTCCTCGGTGAGCACGCCGGTGCCGAGCAGGCCGGTCGCCGGATCCTTCAGGAACTGCGGTGCGAAGAGTTCGTCGATCGTCGACATGTCGATGCCATAGAAGCACGGCGCCACGATCGGCGGACAGGCGATCCGCACGTGGATCTCCTTGGCGAGACCGAGCGATCGCATCCGTCCGAGGAGCACCTTCATCGTGGTCGACCGCACGATCGAGTCTTCGACGAGGATCACCCGCTTGCCTTCGAGCACCTCGCGAAGCGGCGTGTATTTCGATTCGGCCTTCTGTCGGCGGCTGGCGGCGCCGTCGATGAACGTGCGGCCGGTGTAGCGGTTGCGGATCAGACCCTCGACCGACGGAATCTTGAGCTGGTAGGCCATCGAGTCGGCCGCCGCCTTGCTCGTGTCGGGCACGGGTACGACGACCGTATCGGCATCGAGCGGCACGGTCTCGAGCCGGGCCAGTTCCTCGCCGAGCCGCTTCCGCGTGAGGTAGACGCTCCGCTCGTCCATCGTGCTGGCGACGTTGGCAAAGTAGACCCACTCGAAGAAGCAGTGGGCCCGCCGCGGGCTCTCGGCGAACCGCTCGATCCGCATGCCGTTGCCGTCCACGATCAGGGCCGTGCCGGGCTCGAGCGAGCGGATCGATTCCGTCGGGAAGCCGAGGTTGAGCAGGGCCACGCTCTCGCTGGCCGCGGCGACGAGCGGCCCGACGCGGGCATACTCCATCGGCCGGATGCCGAGCGGATCGCGGGCCACGATGAGCCGCCCGCAGGCGTCGAGCAGGGCGATGTTCCACGCCCCGTCGAACCGCCGATTGATCGCCGCGAGCATGTCGACCGGGTCGGGATCGTTGTCGCCGGCCAACTCGGCGCTGATCGCGTGCATGATCACTTCGGTGTCGTTGTCCCGCGACAGATGGCTGTCGGCGCCGGCCAGGATGTCGGCCCGCAGTTCGGGGTAGTTCGCGAGCTGGCCGTTGAAGCCGAAGGAGAACCACTTACGCTTCTGGAGGTGGGGACGCTCGAGCGGCTGGGCATAGCCCCGGTCATCGGCGCCGCAGGTGGCATAGCGGACGTGGCCGATCGCGGCCCGGCCCGCATGCTGCTCCATCACGCTCTCGTACTTGCCCCGGTGGTTCATCCGGAACACCTCGCTCACCGTCCCCACGTCCTTGTAGGTGGCCAGGAGCTGGCTGCGGGAGGGATTCCAGGCGGTGATGCCGGCCGACAGCTGGCCGCGGTTTTGGATGTCGAGGAGCATCCGCGGCAGGAGCCGCGACGCCTCTTCCTGGCCCTGGGCCGGGCAGAGCGGGCTGGTTTCCGCGTCCGGCACGGGCAGATGGTAGATCGCGGCGAGGCCGCATTCATGCTGGAGGTCGCTCATCGCCTGGGCCTCGGCGGGAAGGGCTCGGTCCGTCGCGTCTCGGGCTTTTATACGAACCTTCGGGGCGACGCCTCAACGGGCGGCACGCAATGCGGCTGTTTCCGTGGTCCCGGCGACCGCGGGCGGGTACGATGCGAGTCCGATTTCCGGTCCCCGCCACGCCGCCGCCGATGACCACACCTGATCCCGTCCGCCAGGCCATCGCGTCGTCAGCGGCATTGATCGTGGTGAAGGTCGGCACGCGGGTGCTCACCGGCCCCGATGGTCTGCTCGACACGGCCCGGATCGAGTCGTTCGGCCGGCAGTTCGACGCGGTGCTCGCCCAAGGGCGACAGATCGTGCTCGTCAGCTCCGGCGCCGTGGGAGCCGGAATGGGGCGGATGGGCCTGACGACACGACCCCAGGAGCTGGCGCAGCTCCAGGCCGTGGCCGCCATCGGCCAGAGCAGCCTCATCGAGGCCTACGAGCGGGCCTTTCGCAGCCGCGGTCGGCATGCGGCCCAGGTGCTGCTGGTGGCCGACGACCTGCAAGACCGGGCCCGCTACCTCAACATCCGCAACACGCTGCGGGCCCTCCTCGATTACGGGGCGATCCCGGTGATCAACGAGAACGACACCGTGAGCGTCGATGAGCTCCGCACGTCGTTCGGCGACAACGACCGGCTGGCCGCCCTCGTCGCCACGGTCCTCGGAGCCCCGCTGCTCGTGCTGCTCTCCGACGTCGACGGGCTCTTCGACCGGCATCCGTCGGAGCCGGGCGCGACGATCCGCCGGCACGTGCCGCAGATCGACGCGGCCGTTGAAGGGCTCGCCTGCGACCGGCTCGGCGGCCTGTCGAAGGGGGGCATGGCGAGCAAGATCGCCGCGGCCCGGATCGCGACCGAGGCGGGAGGCGCCTGCATCATCGCCTCGGGCCGCAACGACCACGTGCTCGAGGAGGTCTGCCGGGGCGACGCCGTGGGCACGCTGTTCACCGGACGATCCGCCACCATGCCTTCGTGGAAGCGGTGGCTCGGCTGGTCGGCCGACGCCCGCGGCACCGTGACGGTGGACGCGGGGGCCCGCCAGGCCGTGACCGATGGCGGCCGCAGCCTGCTCGCGGCGGGCGTGACCGGCATCGCGGGTGACTTCGTCGCCGGCGACGTCGTGGCCCTCTCGTCCGCCGACGACCGCGTGTTCGCCCGCGGACTCGTCAACTACTCGGCAGCCGAACTGCGACGAATCGCCGGCTTGCGCACGGAACGGATCGCCGAGTTGCTCGGCTCGATTCCCTACGAGGAGGTCGTGCACCGCGACAATCTCGCGGTGATCGCCCGTGATCAGACCACCGACGCCGGATAGCCCATCGACCGCATCCAGCGGAAGCCCATGCTGCAGGAACTCCTGATCGTCCTCGCGCTGATCCTCGCGAACGGCTTCTTTTCCGGGGCCGAGATGGCGATCGTGGCCAGCCGCCGGGGCCGGCTCCGCCAGATGGCCGACCAGGGCGACGCCCGGGCGGCCACGGCGCTCGAACTGGCGTCGAATCCCGACCGCTTCCTGCCCACCGTGCAGATCGGCATCACCCTCGTCGGCACGCTGGCCGCGGCCTATGGCGGCGACCGGCTCGTCGGCGACGTGGCCGAGTGGCTCGCAGCCCACGCCCCGCCGCCGATCGCCGCCGCCTCCCAGACGATCGCCCTGACGCTGTTCGTGATGCTGCTCTCGTTCGTCACGCTCCTGCTCGGCGAGCTCGTGCCCAAGCGACTCGCGCTCCGCCGTGCGGAGTCGTTCGCCCGGTTCGCGGCGCCCGTCATGCAGCTCTTCGCCCTCGTGGCCCGGCCGCTCGTCTGGGGCATGAGCACGGCGACGTCGGCCGTGCTCTTTCTGCTCGGGGCCCACAAGCAGGAGGGGCCGACGGTGTCGGTGGACGACATCGAGCATCTGCTCGAAGCGGGCCGGGCCGAGGGCGTGCTGGAGGCCGTGGAGACCGCCGTCGCCGCCGAGGCGCTGCGGCTCGGCGAGCGGACGGTTCGCGACATCATGCGGCCCCGGATCGACCTCGACGCCCTCGACATTGACACGCCCCCGAGCGAGATTCTCGGCGCCATCGCCATGGCAGGCTATTCCCGACTGCCCGTCTACGAGGGCTCGCTCGATCACATCCTCGGCTACGTCTCCCTCAAGGACGTGCTCCGGCACAACTGGATGGGCTGGCCGCTGGAGCTGCGGAAGATGATGCACCGCGCCCTGTTCGTGCCCGAGACAATGCCGCTCGACCGGCTGCTCGAGCTCTTCCAGAAGGAGCGGAACCAGCTCGCGATCGTGCTCGACGAATACGGCGGCACGGAAGGGCTCGTGACGATGGAAGACGTGCTCGAGGAGCTCGTCGGCGAGATTCACGACGAGCATCGCCGCGACGAGGCCTCGCCCTTCGTGCAGCGGGAGGACGGCTCGTGGCTGGTGGAAGGGGGTGCCGGCATCGAGGACCTCGCCCAGACGTTCGGCCTCAAGACCGACGCCCTGCCCCGCGATTATTCCACGATCTCCGGCCTGGTGCTCGCCGAGCTGGAGCGGATTCCGACCGCGGGCGACATCGTCCGCTGGCAGGGGCTCCAGATCGAGGTGGTCGATATGGACGGCAGGCGGATCGACAAACTGTTGGTCAAACGCACCTGAGCCGTTTTCGTAGGCCCGGCTCCTCTGCAGAGCCGCTCACCGATCGAGCGGGCCGGCCTTGTCGAGGATGTCTTGGAGGATGAAGGGAGACGGGAACGGCTCGTCGAGCTGTTCGAGCAGCTTGCGGTAGCGATCGACGATCTCGGCGATGTCATCGGCCGTCAGCTGGTCGCCGCGCAGCACCGGCGAGGCGTCGAACACCTCGCGCCAGGCCTTGAACGCCTCCTCGAACGCCTGCTTCGCCGGCTGCAGCTTGGCGTCGGCGAACTCCCGCTCCGCCTCCCAGGTCTTCTCGCGGGCCCGCAGGGCCGGCTCGGTCACCTCGGCCTCGCAGGTCGCCCGCCAGAAGTCGAAGTTCACGATGCCGCGGTAGCGATCGATCATCGTGGCGGTTTCCGTGGCCTCCACGTACTGCCGGGCCAGCTCCTTCGCCTTGTCGCGAGCCTCCGACGGCGCCTCGCGGGCCACCATCGGCCAGGTCACCCGCAGGGCTGTCTCGGCAGTCGCGGCCAGCTGCTGCTGCTTCTCGCTGCGCTCGAACGGCGGCACGTCGAGGGCGGCCTGCTGGTCAGCCGGAAGGGCAGCCCGCTTCCGCTCGGCGAGCGCGGCGAACTGGCCGGGCAGGAGCATCTCGAGCTCGGCTGCAAGCCGCGCGGCCCGCTCCTCCTCGGCCTCGCGGAGCCCGAGCCGGATGGGAACGTCCCAACTCGTCGGAATCTCCCGCATCGCGAACCGCCGCATCTCGTCGCCGGCGAGCTTCCAGGCGTCGCGGGCGGTGCTGCCGAAGGTGCCATCCTCTTCCATCGCCCGGGCATGGTTGATGGCCGTCATCATCGGCTCGCTGTGGAAGATGAGGGCCGTCGTCTTGAGCGGGGCGCCGGCGTCGGCGAGCCGCTGGGCGGCGAGATACTTCTCGCGGGCCACCAGCCAGTTGTCGCGTTCCGGGAGTGTGCGGCCCGGCCGATCGCGATCGTGGAAATCGTCATCGGCCCTGAACAGCCGACGAAACTGCTTCTTTTCGTCCGACTTGCCGATCTTCTGCCCGATGAACCAGCCCATCCGGCCGAGGAGCCGCGGCTCCCGGAGGTTGAGCGCGATGCCCTGCCGCAGGAACTCGATCCCCTTCATGACCCAGGCGTAGCGGTCACGGAAGTCGTCGAACTCGACCGAGATGTTGTAGGACAGGTTGTGGGCCTGAAAGTCCCACACGGAATAGAAATTCGGCTGGAGCTTCGTCATCTGCTCGAGCGTGGCCGAGAGGTTGGTCCAGTCCTCCACCTTCTTGTAGTGATTGGCCCGGTCCCAGAGCAGCGTCACGGCGATGTTCTTGAGGCCGAGCGTGGCGAAGCGGATCGTCTCACCGGTGGGATCGACCTCGCCGAGGTTCGCCTGCGACAGGCCGGCCGCCGCCCGCAGTCGGGCGAGCACGCCCCCGGGGCCGGCCGAGTCGGCCGGCTGTGCCAGGATCGAGAGCGGCACGAGCAAGAGGGCGAGGGCGACCAGGGTGACGAGGGTCGCCGGCCGCAGGCCGAGCCACTGGGTCGCCGAGCCGCGAGCGCGGGGGGAAGCGGTGCTCATGACGCCACCTCACGGGCCTTGAGGAAGAAGGTGCCGGCGATCAGGAAGGCGAGCACGAAGCCGGCGGTCTCGGCCGCGTGCGCGGCCAGGAGGTCGAGCGGGATCTCGAAGCCCTCGGCGACGAACGTGCCGGTGCCGAGCGCCGCGAGCGACGGGAAAATGTCGGCGGCCAGCCGCATCGGGGCCAGGAGCACCGTGTCAACGGCCTTCATCGCCTGCACGGCCGGCGTGGGGTCGAGTTCGAGCGTGATGCTCGTCTGCGTGGCGATGCGATACAGCGACTCGATCGGCCCGCCCCCCGGCACGATCGTGGCATCGCCCGTCACCTGGCTCTCGAACAGCCGGGCGATGAACTCGCGAAACTGGCCGATGAGCACCACGGCCAGGGCCGCGAGCAGCGCCACCGGTCCGGCCAGGAAGGTGCTGAACATCACGCCGAGCGCCGTCACCACGAGCATGGCGAACCAGATGCCGAGGCAGCTCTTGGCGTAGTTGACGGCGAACAAGCCCTCGCCGGCCCGCAGGTAGAAGTCGGCCTGGGCGACGCCGTAATACTGTCCCGGCTCCAGGCACTGCAGCCAGACCTCGACCTGGCCGTCGGCGATCAGATCGGTAAAGAGGTCGATCTCCCTGACCTCACCATCGGCGAGCACCGTGCCCAGCCGGCGGGGCACGAGCACCGTGTCGATCGTGAACTCCTTGGCCACGATCGGGAAGGCCTCGCTGCGGAGGTTCGTGGCCGGGTTCCGCAGCTGCACCGTGCCGTGAATGCCCTCCTCGATCCGTCCCTTGTGGGTGCGAAACACCCGCACGATCATCTCGAGCGGCAGGCCGTCGGGAAACGCCTCGGGGGTCACGCCGGTGAAGGTCCAGATGGCCGCCGCGGGCGTGCCCCCCTCGATGTACTGCCGATAGCCCCATTCAGCTCCCACGCTGATGCCCTTCGCGCTCGGTCGGCCGTCGCGGTCCAGAAACCGCAGGCTGCCGCGCAGCGGCCGGCGGGCCTCGAGCAGCCCGTCCGCGGGCCCCACCTCGTAGCTCGCCGTATCGCCCTCGCCGACGCGACGGATCGAATGGCGATGCCCCTGGCCCGTCTCGGCCACGCCCTGGCCGTTGGCATCGAGCGTGACGCGATGGCGGTGGCCGCGGTCGAGCGTCGTGCGGCCCGTGAAGCCCGTCACGGCACCCGACTCATCGATCACCTCGACCAGGTCGTCGGCCGCCACGTCGTGGGAATGGGCCACGCTCCGCACGACGAAGGCCCAGCCCGCAAGCCCCATCAGGGCCACGAGCGCCGTGCCGACACCGGCGAAGCCGAGGATCCGGCCCAGCACGATCTCGCTGGTGCGCACCGGCTTGGTGGTCACCGTCTGGATGGCCCGCGACTTGATGTCGGCCGGCAGGCTGAAGACCGCCAGCAGGAGCGTGACGCAGCAGACGAGCAGGTTCGTGGCGCCGAGGATGAAACCCAGATAGAGCTTGCCGGGATTCACGCTGCCGGGATCGAGAAACCAGCCGGCGAAGAGCAGGAGCACCGCGAAGACGGCGAGCACGACGAGCACGTTCCGCCGCAGCGATTCCTGCACGGCCAGCCGTGCCAGTGCCCAGACACGGCGGGGCGATATCCCCGCCAGGTCGGCGAAACCGGCGAGAATGCCGCGATAGACCCGATCACCCGCTGCGAGCGGCCCGTGCAGCACGGCCTGCACGCACCAGGCGATCGCGGCGGCGATCAGGGCCACGAGGCACCCGGCGAACAGGTAACGGATCACGGCCGGACCGATCCAGGCTGCGAACCGCGGAATGTCTTCCTCGAGCACCATGTCGCGGCCTCACCCCGTCTCGCGGTCGGAGGCACGGGCCCGACGGCCGGGCCGGGCCTGCGAGTCACGCACGACCTCGAGGAACAGATCCTCGAGCGTGGTGCGCGGGTTCCCGATCTCGACGTCCGCCGCATGGTGCCGGGCCAGCACGGCCCGGATCTCGTCCTGCGCGGCGGCCGAGAGACCGTTGGCCCGGATCTGGGTGACGCCCGTCACGCGAAGCAGGTCATCCACCCGCCCGAGCTCCTTCAGTTCACCCTGATGCAGCACGGCGATCCGATCACAGACGTCCTCGACGTCCGCCAGCAGGTGCGAGCACATGATCACGGTCTTGCCACGGGCCTTGAGATCGACGATGAGGTCCTTCATCTCACGGGTGCCGATCGGATCGAGGCCGCTGGTGGGCTCGTCGAGGAGCACGAGTTCGGGGTCGTTGATGAGCGCCTGGGCGACGCCGATCCGCCGCGTCATGCCTTTGGAGTATTCGCGAAGCTGCCGCTTGCGATCCCGCGTCAGCCCGACCATCTCGATGAGGGCCGCGGCCCGTCGGCGGCGCTCGTCGGGCGGCATGTCGAACAGCCGGCCGTAGAAGTCGAGCGTCTCTTCGGCGTCGAGAAACTTGTAGAGGTATGACTCCTCCGGCAGATAGCCGATGCGCTCGTTCTTCGTGACGTCGGTCGCCTCGCGGCCGAAGACGAAGGCCTCGCCCGACGTGGGGAAGATCAGGCCCAAGAGCAGCTTCATGGTCGTGGTCTTGCCGGAGCCGTTCGGGCCAAGCAGCCCGAAGATCTCACCTCGGCGAATCTCGAGATCGAGGGGTTTGAGCGCCACCTTCTTGCGGCGGCCCCAGAAATCCCGGTAGGTCTTCGACAGGTTGCGGGTCTCGACCACGACGTCGGTCGCTGCGGCTGTCCGTGGTGTCGCTGCACCGGCATTTACCATCGCATCACTCCTTCTGCCCGGCGGGCCCGCCCTTCTGCCCGGCGGGCCCGCGGAACACGCTGGCACTCCTTGGGTTGTATCCCAAGTCGGCCGGGAATGAAGCCGGGGGATCAGCAGTTGACGCCCACCGGCGACCCGCTATGATTTTGACACGAATCGAGACTGATTCTCAATTTCGCCAGCCAATTTCCTCACAGAAACATGAGCAAAATGGGCCGCTCCGCCACGCACAACCCCCGTGGATTCTCGCTTGCTCCCCATGGCTTCACCCTCGTCGAACTGCTGGTCGTGATCGCCATCATCGGCGCCCTGATCGGCCTGCTGCTGCCCGCCGTGCAGAGCGCTCGGGAGGCGGCCCGACGGTCGAGCTGCCAAAACAACCTGCGGCAGCTCGGCCTGGCCGCGCTCAATTTCGAGAGCACGAAGGGCTACATGCCCCCCGCTGGCTCCACGACCGGCCTCACGACCGCCAACGCCTCCCCCTGGTCGGGCCAGGCGCTGATCCTGCCGTTTCTCGAGGAGGCGAATCTGTTCGCCAAAATCGACTTCACGAAGCCGTATGGCTTGCAGGATGCGACGCTCTTCCCGTCGGGCAGCGTCGCCACGCTGCGTGTCGACGTGCTGCAGTGCCCGAGCGACCCGAACGTCAAGCCGCGGCTGATCGCGAGCGGCAGCGCCGAGCACTATCCGCTCTGCTACGGATTCAACGTCGGCCACTTCCTGGTCTACAACCCCGCCTCACGTTCCGATGGCGGCGGTGCCTTCGGCTTCAACGCGCGGCACAAGATCGCCGCCTATGCAGACGGCTTGAGCAAGACGCTCGCCATGTCGGAGGTGAAGTCGTATCAGCCCTGTTTCCGCGACACGAACCAGCCTGCCTCGACCACGCCCCCGGCTGCCGCGGCCGATGCCCGCGGCCAGCTTGCAGGGGGCAGCTGGTATGAGCTCGGCCACACGGAGTGGGTCTGCGGACGGGCGATTCACAACGGCTTCACCACCACGTTTCCCCCCAACACGGCCGTGACCACGAGCGAGAAGCCCGGCATCGACATCGACATCACGAGCTCGCGGGAGAACGTGAGCCCGACCGCAGCCACCTACGCGGTCATTCCGGCCCGCAGCCACCACCCCGGAACCGTCACGTCGCTGATGGTGGACGGCTCCGTTCACTCCGTGGCCAACGAGATCGATCCGTTGGTATGGAAAGGCCTCGGAAGCCGCGCGGGCGGTGAGGCCGCCAGCATCTCGCAGTAGGCCCGCCCCCAGACAGAGGCCGCGGCGATCAGTTCGCGGTCGGTGCAGCCAGCGACTCGCCCGCGGCGGTCGCCTGCGTCGCCGCCGTCCGCGTCGCCACCTCCACGAGCTGCGCGGCGGCACGCAACTCGGCGACGGTGAAAAACGGCTCGTCGGGGACACCGCCGACATGGTCGACCGCCTCGTCGGCCAGCCGCTCCCACGACAGGCCATTGGCGATGTGCCAGGCCGCCGCCTGGGCCACCTTTTGCGTCACGACCCCGCTTGCGAGACACTCCATCACGAAGGCCAGACGCGGCTCGTCGGACCACGACTCGAGTGCGATCAGGCGGTACGGCATCCGGGCTGACGGCTCTGGCTTGCCATGCTCGAGGCAGACCGTCGCGAACCGGAACACGCGGGCCTTGCCCGGATGAAGCACGAGTTCGGGGCCCTGCTTGGGCGGCGTGGCGACGCTGAACTGGCCGCCAGCCGGAGCGGCCGCGGACTGCGACGCGACCGCGGCGTCCATCAACTGCCGTACACCGAGTTTCGCCACCGGCTTGTCGTGAATCCACGCGGCGAACGATTCGCCATGCGTCGCATACGCATCGTGGAGCCACTGCGGAGCGTCGTTGCCCAGCCACCGCCGGAAGGCGACCCAGCGCGGATCATGCGGGCCATAGACCTCACGGGCCACCCAGCAGAAGCCGCCCATGCCGCCGCCCCCCATGCCGCCGCCCCCCATCCCCATGCCGCCCATGCCGCCGCCCATCGCCTGGCCACCGCCGCCGCCCATGCCGCCGCCCCCCATGCCCATGCCGCCCATCTGGGCCAGCACGGGCACGCCCGCGAACGCGGCGGGCAGGCGGATCGTGAGCGGCTTGCCGGTCTTGTTGAAAAACGCGATCTGTGCGGAACGCGAGTCGTCGGGCGTGAACTTGACGGCCACGAGCCCGGCCTGCTCGGCCTCGAAGAGTTCATGGGCCGCCGCGGCCTGCGCAGCATGCTTGCCGGGAGCCAATGACGGCTCCGCGGCTCGTGCCGCGACGGCACCAGTGATCACCACGGCGCAGAAGACGAACCAGGGGCTTACACGCATCATCGCCACGACTCCGCAGGAAGGCACGACCTGCCAAAAGTATGCCTTCGGGTTCGCCGCAGACAAAAAATGCCCCCGGTACCGGTCGTGCCGGTCGTAGGGGCACCGTAGGCCCGTCACTCCATGACGGGCAGCCCGTTGCGGAGCAACGCGCCTACGGCCGTCCCCGCACGCTGGGCTACGACTACCGCTTGCTGAACTGCGTGCCGCGACGGGCACCGCGGAGGCCGTACTTCTTCCGCTCCTTCATGCGGCCGTCACGGGTGAGCAGGCCACCCTGACGCAGCGGCTCGGCCAGTTCGCCGTCGAACGTCTTCAAGGCCCGGGCGATGCCCAGGCGGCAGGCACCGGCCTGGCCCGTTGGCCCGCCACCGTCCACCGTGATGTCGACGTCCACCGCCGACTGCTTGCCCACATGCTCGAGGGCACCGAAGACGAGATTGCGGTCCTTGATCGCCGGAAAGTAGGCGTCGAGGTCGCGGCCGTTCACGCGAATCTTTCCGCCACCGTTCTTGAGCCGCACGCGGGCCACTGCGGTCTTTCGCCGCCCCGTGGCAATGATGGTGTCTCCCCGGCGGGCCGACTTCGCCGGCCGTTCCTTCACGATCTGCTGCTCTTCAGACATCTCCATCATCCTTCAATGCGGTATTGGGATCGTCGGTATCAGGCGTTGAGAATCTTCATCGGCTCGGGCTGCTGGGCCTGGTGCGGATGCTCGTCACCGGCGTAGACCTTGAGTTTGTCGAGCATCACGCGGCCGAGCCGAGACTTGGGCAGCATGCGGCGGACGGCCTCTTCGATGATCAGTTCGGGCTTCCGATCGCGGCGGTGTTCGGCGGTCTCGGTCCGCAGGCCCATGTAGCCCGTGTACCAGCGGTAGAGCTTCTGCTGCCACTTCTTGCCGCCGAATTCGATCTTCTCGGCGTTGATCACGACGACATGATCGCCGGTATCGACGTGGGGCGTGTAGGTGGGGCGATGCTTGCCCATCAGCACCATGGCGATTTCGGTGGCCAGCTTGCCCACCCGCTTGCCGCTCGCGTCCACGAGCCACCACCGCTGCTCCACCTCGCCGGGCTTCGCCATGAAAGTCTTCATCGATCGCTCAAATCCCTGATATGGAGTGCCAGGAGGGAATGGGGTGCCGGATGTCGTCGATCCGGCGGAGCCCCGGAGAGTAGCAATGCCCCTGCTGCCGAGCAAGGCACGCCCGTAAAATCGGCTCCAAAACGCCCTCCGCGCCGGCCCGCCCCTGGCGCGAGGCCGCCGCCGGTTGCGGGGTTCGGCCCCGGCAATCACACTTTGGGCCGTTCGCCGGTCCGTCCCCCCGTTTCAGGCAGCCACGCCCATGAAGGTCGCCGTCCTCAAGGAAACCTTTCCCGGCGAGCGTCGCGTCGCCCTCGTCCCCGCCAGCCTCCCAGCACTGAAGAAGGCGGGCCTCGAGATCCTGATCGAGTCGGGCGCCGGCGCGGCGGCGGGCATCTCCGACGACGAGTATCGCACGGCTGGAGCCACGGTCGTCTCGCGGGACGAGGCCTTCGCCGCCGACTGCGTGCTCGCCGTCCGCACCGCCGGGGCCTGTGGCGACTCATGGTGCGCTGATCGCGATCGGATCCGGCCCGGGCTCGTGATGATCGGCCTCTGTGATCCGCTCTCCACGCCCGAGGCCTGCCGCGAGGCGGCTGAACGCGGCGCCACGCTCTTCTCGCTCGAACTCGTGCCCCGGATCACCCGCGCCCAGAGCATGGACGTGCTCTCGAGCCAGGCGAACATCGCCGGCTATCGCGCCGTGCTCCTCGCCGCCACCACCCTGCCCCGGATCCTGCCGATGATGACCACGGCCGCCGGCACGGTCACGCCCGCGAAGGCGCTCGTGCTCGGGGCCGGCGTCGCGGGCCTCCAGGCGATCGCCACCGCGAAGCGGCTCGGCGCCCAGGTGAGCGCCTACGACGTGCGGCCCGCCGTCAAGGAACAGGTGCAGAGCCTCGGCGCGAAGTTCGTCGAGCTGCCGCTCGAAACTGGCACGAGCGAGACGGCCGGCGGCTATGCGAAGGCGATGGGCGAGGAGTTTTACGCGAAGCAACGGGAACTGCTCGGCAAGGTGGTGGCCGACAGCGACATCGTGATCTGCACGGCGTTGATCCCTGGCCAGAAGGCCCCCGTGCTCGTCACCCGGGAGATGGTGGCGCGGATGCGGCCCGGCAGCGTGATCGTCGACATGGCCGCCGAGCGGGGGGGCAACTGCGAGGGCTCGAAGCCCGACGAGACCGTCATCCTCGACGGCGTGACGATCCTCGGTCCCACGAATCTCGCAGCCGACGTGCCCGTGCACACCAGCCAGCTCTACGCCAAGAACATCGCCACGTTCCTCGCCCACCTCGTAAAGCACGGCCTGCCCGATACGGCGGCCGACGACGAGATCTGCCGCGACACGCTCGTGGCCAAGGGGGGCCAGCTCGTCCACCCCAAGGTCCGCGAACGGGCCGGCCTGCCCCCGCTCGATTCCCTCGCCGGCTGATCCTTTCACAGAAGCCCCGGATGTCATCCCCATGAACTTCTTCCTCCCGCTGCTCGCCGATGCGATTGTCGCCGAGGATCCGGCGGCCCGGTTCATCCGCCTGCTCACCGTCTTCCTCCTTGCGATGTGGGTGGGCTTCGAGGTGATCACGAAGGTGCCGCAGCGGCTTCACACGCCGCTCACGAGCGGCTCGAACGCCATCTCCGGCATCACGGCAGTGGGGGCGATCGTGGTCGCCGGTGCGTTGGCCACGAAGGGGGGCTCGTTGCTGGGCTTCCTCGCCGTCGTGCTGGCCATGATCAACGTCGCGGGGGGCTTCGTCGTCACCCACCGCATGCTCGAAATGTTCCAACCCAAAAAGAAGTAAGCCCCGGAAGAAGTAGACCGACATGTCGAGCCACGCCTGGATCAATCTCGCCTACCTCGCGGCCTCGATGCTGTTCATCGTGGCATTCAAGCTCATGACCGGCCCGCGGACGGCCGTGAAGGGCAACTACCTCGGCGCCGTCGGGATGGCGATCGCGATCATCGCCGCCTGCTTCGAGAAGCCGGTCGTCGAGAGCCTCACGGCCAATGGTTCGTGGCCGCTCATCATGCTCGCCATCGCCGGCGTGATTGGCGGCGGCATCGGTGCGACGATGGCGCTGAAGTATCCGATGACGGGAATGCCGCAGATGGTGGCCCTGTTGAATGGCTTCGGCGGCGCCGCCTCCACGTTCGTGGCTGGCGCCGAGCTCTGGAATGCCTCCGCCGCCGCCCAGCCGCCGGCCGATCCACTCGCCCCCTGGACGCAGTTCGCGGTCGCCACGGCCGTCACCGGCCTGATCGGCGCCGTCACGTTCTGGGGCAGCCTCGTGGCCTTCGGCAAGCTCGAGGAACTGCCGCAATTCAAGAAGGCCTGGACGAATCCCAACCGCCACTGGATCAACATCGGCCTCGCGGTCGCCACGCTGCTCTTGATCTGGGGCGTGTGCGCGAATCCGTCGTCGAACCTGCTCTTCTGGCTGCTCGTGGTCGCGGGCAGTGCCTTGGGCTGCACGCTCACGCTCCCGATCGGCGGGGCCGACATGCCCGTCGTGATCTGCCTGCTCAACAGTTATTCGGGTCTGGCTGCCGCCGCGGCCGGTTTCGTGATCGACAACTCCGTGCTCGTGATCGCCGGCTCGCTCGTCGGCGCCTCCGGGCTTATTTTGACGGCGATCATGTGTCAGGCGATGAACCGCTCACTCGTGGGCGTGCTCTTCGGCGGCCTCGGCACGACGACCGCGGCGAACGCCGACGATGTCTACGCCGGCAAGGTGAAGAGCGCGAGCGCCGAGGAGATCGCGATGGTGCTCGAGGGTGCCGACCGCGTGGTGATCGTGCCGGGCTACGGCCTCGCCGTCGCCCAGGCCCAGCATGCGGTCCGCGAACTTGCCAATGCACTGGAGAAGCGGGGCACGACGGTCGAATACGCGATCCATCCCGTGGCCGGCCGAATGCCTGGCCACATGAACGTGCTGCTCGCCGAAGCCGATATCCCCTACGAAAAGCTTCGCGAGATGGACGACATCAATCCGACGTTCCCGGAGACCGACGTGGCGATCGTGATCGGTGCCAATGACGTCGTGAACCCGGCCGCCCGCACCGACCCCAAGAGCCCGATCGCGGGCATGCCGATCCTCGATGTCGACAAGGCGAAGACGGTGGTGGTGGTGAAGCGGTCGCTCTCGCCGGGCTTCGCGGGCATCCCCAATCCCCTCTTCGCCGCGGACAACACGCTTATGTATTTCGCAGACGGCAAGAAGGCCATCCTCGACCTCACCGCCGCCCTTCAGCAGGGCTGATCAGCCCAGCACGTCGGCCCAGAGGGCGTCGGAGACAAGGAGGCCGGGGCGGGTGAGCCACACGTGGCGGCCGTCGTCGGAGGCAAGCCCGGCCACAACCCAGCGGGCGATGGCGGGGCCGACGAGCGAGTCGAGGTCAAAGCCGCTGGCCGCACGGAATGGATCGCGGTCGAGGCCGTCGCGGCGCCGCAGGCCGACGACGATTCGCTCGCGGGCCGCCTGTTCGTCGGTCATGCGATCGACGTCGCCGGTGAAGTCGTCCCCCGCGAGCACCTTGGTCATCCAGGTGGTCGTGCTGCGGTGATTCGTGATCCGCGTGCGGCCGTCGAACCGAGCCGCGCCGGGCCCGAAGGCCTCCCACGGCCGGCAGTCCCAGTAGGCCTCGTTGTGCCGGCAGCGGAAGCCGGGCCGGGCGAAGTTGCTCACCTCGTAGTGCTCGTAACCCGCCGCCTCGAGCCGGTCGATCGCCGCCTCGAACATCGCCCGCTCGATCGACTCCTCCGCCGGTTGCAGTGTTCCCCGCAGCCGGGCCGATTCAAAGGCCGTGCCCTTCTCCCATGTGAGGCAGTAGACCGACACATGCTGCACGCCGAGGGCGATGGCCGCGGCAAGATCGGCCTCCACGCCGGCCAGCGACTGCCCCGGCGCGGCCGTCATCAGGTCGAGGCTCACGACGAGCCCAGCATCGAGGAGTCGGGCCGTCGCCCCCCGCACGTCCTCGGGCGCATGATCGCGATCGAGCGCCCGGAGCGTGGCCGCGTCGAGCGACTGGCCGCCGAGGCTCACCCGCGTGACGCCGCAGTCGCGGGCCGCGGTGACGAACGCCGACGTGATATCGAGCGGATTCGCCTCGACCGTCACCTCCGCATTGGCAGCGGGCCGGAGCCGTTCGTGCAGGATGCCGAATAGTCGCCGCAGGCCGTCGGGCCCGAGGTGCGACGGCGTGCCGCCGCCGAGATAGAGCGTGTCGAACGGTAGACACGCCCGATCGGCCCTCGATTCTGACGCACGAGGAACCCGCTCGAGTTCCCGCGCGAGGGCCGCAAAGTAGCGGTCGATGAGGTCATCGCGACCAGCCACGAGCGTAAAATCGCAATAGCCGCAGCGGTGGCGGCAAAAGGGCACGTGCACGTAGGCGGAGCGGGGCTGCATCGGAGGTATTATGACGGGCCCGTCCGACAGGAAGCCGCTCGATGACAAAACCCCGACATTCCTGCCCGCGCACCCGTCGCCTCATGGCCTGGGCCGCGGCCGTCGTCGGCCTGCTTGCCGCCCGCGGCCAAGCCGCGGAGCCTTTGCCCACGGTGCCCCACGTCGACCTCGGCCGCTATGCGGGAAAGTGGCATGAAGTGGCACGGCTGCCCAACTTCTTTCAGCGGAAGTGCGAGCGGTCGCAGGCCTGCTATTCGGCCCGCGGTGACGGCAGCCTCACGATCGTCAACACCTGTCACACGTGCCGCGGCGCGGACAAGCGCATCGAGGGCCGCGCCGAGCCGGTACCGGGCTCGGGCAACGCCCGGCTGCGGGTGCGATTCAGCGGCCTGGCCGCGCTCGCCCCGGTGCCGCGGGACGGCAACTACTGGATCATCGCCCTCGACGACGACTACCAGTGGGCGATGGTGGGCACGCCCGACCGGAAGTTCCTCTGGATCCTGGCCCGCGAGCCGCAGCTGCCTCCCGACATCTCCTGCATGCTGACCGATCGCGCCCGCTGCCTCGGCTTCGACGTCTCGCAACTCGTACGGTGATATTCAGCTGCCGGGATCTGCCCGGATTGCGGCGGGAGTGGATGCACAACCACTACGCCGTGAGGGGCTGCCCGTGCCCCAGGAGCCGGCGTATGCCGCCAAGCGTAGGCAGGATGCCGAAGCGCAGGCGGCATCGAGCGAGCGAAGGCATGGATGCCGTAGCGAGCGTCCGGCGACGGGGCATGGGCAGCCCCGAACTCCCGCCACAGGAGGTCGACCTGCTAAGGAAGAGACGGGCCTGCGGCTTTCAGACCATGGGCCGCATGCGGAGCATGCGGACGACGGCGCGGGCGGACCGGTCACAGCCAGATGTGGAGCCGGCCGTCGAGCATGTCGGGGAGCTTCTTGGCGATGATCCGCTTGATGCGGTCGTCGGTGTACCGCGTGGAGAAGTGGGTGGCGATCACCACCTCGTTGCGGAATCGGTCGCGACGGGCGAGCAGGTCGTCGAGGTGCATGTGGCCGAACTTGTGGATCTTCTCCTTGCGATGGGAGTGGGCCACGAACGTCAGCTCGGTGATCAGGATCATCGCCTCGAACATCGCCGGACAGCGGTCGAGTCCCTCGGGCGAGCTGTCCCCGAGATAGGCCACGAGCGGCGTGCGGATCTCGTGGGTCACGTCCACGCCCGAGAGCCGCAGGTCACGGATCTTGTCGCCGGGCAGGCCCTGGTATTCGTGCTTGAGCTTCCGCCGCCGATCCCAGACCACGAAGCCCACGCTCGGCAGCGTGTGGCAGGTGGGCGAGACGGTCACGACGTGCTCGCGGGAGAGCTCGATCTCCTCGCCGGGCCGAGCGGGCAGGAGGGCGCAGGGCAGCCGCCCGCGGTCGAGCCGCGAGACCGCCCGCAGGAGCTTCTCGATCGGTTCGATCGCCGACTCGGGCAGGTAGATCGTGGGGGGCTCCATCTTCATCATCCGCCGCCGGGCCACGTAGACGGGCAGGGCCGCGATGTGATCCAGGTGCGTGTGCGTCACAAACCAGGTGCTCGTGGCCATGAAGCCCCACGGCTGCGAGCCGAGATCGAACCCGAGCTTGAGCTCGGGGATCCGCCAGCAGCTCTGCACGGCGGCCCGCGAGTAGCCCTCGACGGTGAGCCCCTTGTGGACGAGCGAGCGAAACGGCGAGTTGTCGATCATGCGGTGTCCGACGGGGCAGGCGGTGCGCTGGGCGTGGCGGCGGCGGCGGGGGGCTGGAGCCAGATCTCCTCGAAGAGCTGCTCCTGGCGGGTGCCCAACCGGCCGCGCCGCACGAGCTCCAGCACCGCCAGAAAGATACCGACCACCCGCGACCGGGGCATATCGTCGTCGAAGAGCGTCGTGAACGCCACCCTGCCCTGCTCCGCCACGAGCGACTCGATGCGCAGCATGTGGGTCTCGATCGGCGTGTCGTCGTGGACGATCTGCCGCGGCCGCCGCTTCTCCCGCTTGCGGAGCACCCGAGACATCGCCCCCACGAGATCCCACACGTGGACATCGCCGATCGTCACCTCGGCCGGTTCGCCACGGGCCGCGGCCTCGTCGGCGGCCGTCCGCGTGAACCGCAGTTCCCACTGGCGGGCCCTATCTTCGAGCAGCGTGGCGGCATCGCGGAACTGCTTGTATTCGAGGAGCCGCTGCACGAGATCCTCGCGGACGATCTCCACCGGTTCCTCCGTCTCCTCGGGCCGCGGCACGAGGGCCCGGGCCTTGAGTTCGAGCAACACGCTGGCCAGTTCCACGAATTCGCCCACCTGGTCGATCGCGAGGTCTTCGAGCACGTCGAGGTACGATACGAACTCGGAGGCGATCTTCGCGATCGGCACCTCCGTCACGTCCACCTCGTGCTTCTTCACGAGGTAGAGCAGCAGGTCCATCGGACCCGAAAAGACGTCGGTGTCGACCTTGAATTCCACGTCGCCTGCCTCGTCGCCGTCGCTGTCCGGATGCCATCGATCGCTGCCGTGCCATCATAGGGATGACGCCGCCCCCACGCAGCGGCGGTTTGCGGTAGGCTTGCGGCCATGAGCATCGAAACCCTGTGGGCTCCGTGGCGGCTCGGCTACGTGAAGGGCGAGGACCGCGGCACACCGGCCGAATCCGTCGCGCCCCGACAGTGGCGGCCAGGCGCGGACGAGGACTGTTTCCTGTGTCGTGCCGCGGCGGCCGAACCGATTCATGACCGTGCCCTCGGCGTGCTCGACCGCACGCCCCACGGCTGCGTCGTGATCAACCGCTTCCCCTATGCCAATGGGCACCTTCTCGTGGCCCCGCTCGACCACCGGGCCACGCTCGCGGCGCTCACGCCGGACGAACTGCTCGACCTCCAGCAGGGTCTCGTCCGCTGGTGCGGCCTCATGGAGCGGGAGATGCAGGCGCAGGGCTTCAATATCGGCCTCAATCTCGGCGCCGTCGCCGGCGCGGGGCTGCCCGGCCACCTCCACTGGCACATCGTGCCGCGGTGGCACGGCGACGTGAACTTCATGCCCACGATCGCCGGCGTGAAGGTGCTGCCGCAGTCGCTCGACGCCCTGTGGGAGCAGCTGACCCAGGCCCGAGACCGAGGGCCAGCATGACGCCACCGCCCACCGCGCCTCGTCCGCCGCTCGACTGGCAGACCCGCGAGGCCGTCACGCTCGCGCCGTGGGCGATGCACGCCGTCGACTCCGCCGGCCGCGTGCACCCCGAAACCCCGCATCCCGTCCGCAGCCCCTACCAGCGGGATCGCGATCGGATCGTGCACTCGGCCGCGTTTCGGCGGCTCGCCCACAAGACGCAGGTCTTCACGGGATACCACGGCGACTACCACCGCAGCCGGCTCACGCACACGCTCGAGGTCACGAGCATCGCCCGCACGCTGGCCCGGGCGCTCGGCCTCAACGAAGACCTCGTCGAGACCCTCGCCCTGGCCCACGACATCGGCCATCCGCCACTCGGCCACGCCGGGGAGGACACGCTCGCCGAACTGCTCCGCGACGAGGGGGGCTTCAACCACAATGCCCAGGCACTGCGGATCATGGAGTTCCTGGAGCGGCGGTATGCGGAGTTTCCGGGACTGAACCTCTCGCGGGAGGTGCTCGACGCGCAGGCGACCCGCAAAAAGGATGGCTCCGCTCCGGCGCCGCTCCTCGAAACGCAGGTCGTCGATGCGGCCGACTCGATCGCCTACGACACCCACGACGCCGACGACGCGGTCGAGCTCAAGCTCGTGACGATGGAGGAGCTCGTGGAGCTGCCGCTGGTGGCCGAAGCGGCGGCCCGCGTGGCCGACCGCTTCGGCCGACTCGAAGGCACCGAATTGCGGCACACGGTGCTGCACGAGCTCGTGGATATGCAGGTGGCTGAATTGATCGGCATGAGCCGGGCCCTGATCGACACCCTGCAGATCGATTCAGTCGCGGATGTGAGAGAGGCCTGGCGCGGCCCGGACGGCCGGGGCGGACGGCGGCTCGTCGCTCATGCGCCGGCCGTCGCCTCGGGGAAACGGCAGCTCGAAAGATTCCTGTTCGAACGGGTCTACCGCTGCCCCCGGGTGCTCGCCGTGCGGGTGCCCGCCCAGGAGCGGCTGACGCGGCTCTTTCACTGGTACTGCGGCCACCCGGCCGACCTGCCGCAGAGTTTCCGGCAGCGGGCCGAGGCGTTCGGCGTTCGCCGCAGCGTGGCCGACTACATCGCCGGGATGACCGACCGGTTCCTGGAGCTCGACCATGACCGGCGGCTGGCGTGACGGATTCGTGGTACAGTTCCGGTCTCGCCACGCCCCATCGGTCATTCGCCCATGGCCCTCATCGTCCTGCGGTCGTTCTTCGTGATGGTGACGGTGGGCATTGGCGTGCTCATCGTCAATTCCGAGCCGATGCGGCAGGCGCCGACCTGGGCTCCGCTGGCGGTGATCGCCGGCTCCGTCATCCTGCCGCTGGCGGTCATGGCCGTCGACGCGGCGATTCGCCGCAAGGACCTCACGACGATCACGGCCGTCTACTTCGGGCTGCTCGTGGGGGTATTTCTCACGTATGTGGCGATGCTCGCCCTCACGCCCGTGCTGCCGCTCAATCCGCGCGACGCGACTTGGACATGGCTGCCGCTCGTACTCGGCTCCGTGCTCTGCTATGTGTGCACGAGCCTGCTGCTGCAGACGCGGGACGACTTCCGGTTTCTGATCCCGTTCGTGGAGTTCGCCCGCGACGTCCGCGGCCTGCGGCCAAACGTGCTGGATGCCACGAGCATCGTGGACGGCCGGCTCGCCGACCTGGCGGCAGCCGGCATCTTCGAGTCGCGGTTCGTGATCCCCTCGTTCGTGCTCGACGAGTTGCAGACGGCCGCGGACTCAGCCGACAAGCAGCGGCGGATTCGGGGCCGCCGCGGGCTCGACGTGCTGGCCCGGCTACGGGCCAACAAGACGATCGAGATCGACGTGCTCACACCCGCCGACGAGGCCGATGACGAGGCCACGCTCGAGTCGCGGGTCGTCGCCATGGCAAAGCAGCTCGGTGGCCGAATCATCACGACCGACGCCAACGTCGTGAAGATCGCGGCGGTGCGTTCGGTGCCCGCGGTCAACGTCAACGAGGTGGCACTCGCGCTCAAGCCGACCTACGTCCCCGGCGACGCGCTCACCGTGCGGCTGGTGAAGCACGGCGAGGAGCCCGACCAGGGTGTCGGCTACCTCGACGACGGCACGATGGTGGTCGTCGAGAACGGCCGCGACCAGATCGGCCGCGTGGCCCACGTCGCCGTGACGAGCACCCTCCAGACGACCGCCGGCCGGCTCGTGTTCGCCCGGCCGGATCAGGCCTCCCGCGGCTGACACGCCGCGGTCGGACGGCGGGATTTCGGTCTCGACGCGGGGCCCTGCGGTGGCCTACCCTCCCGACGCAAATCCCCGGGAGCCCCGCCATGATCGCCCCACACGCCACCGCCCGCCCGCGCGACGCCTTCGCCCCCGACGCGTGGCATCACGACATCAACGCCGCGATCGTCGATGGAGACCGCGGATTTCGTCTCACCAAGCGACAGCGGTCCCGCCGCTATCCCACGCGGCTGCTCCGCTACTTCATTCCGTTCCACTGGCTGGGCCGCGAGGCCGCCCGGCGGCAGCGGCCGCTGAAGGTCTGCGAGATCGGCATCGCCCACGGGCTGATGCTGCGGTACGTGATGCAGGGCTGCGAGCAGGTGGGCGTGGCATACGACGACTTGATCGACAACTGGACCGGCGTGGACATCACGCTCCTGCACGAGCACCTCTCGCAGCTGCCCTACGACGAGCTGATCGAGGCCAACTTCGAGACCGACGCGGCCAAACTGCCGGCCGACGCCGACGTCTACGTGTTGCTCCACGTGCTCGAGCATCTCTACGAGCCCGAGAAGGCGATCGAGCAGCTGGTGTCGCAACTGCCGTCGGGTGCGCTCCTGCTCGTGGGCTTTCCCGCCCACCTGCACGCGACGATCTCCTTGCGGGAGCCGCACCTGCGGGCCCACACCAACGCCAACGGCCACGTCTCGGCGCTCTCGGCGAAGCGATTCCACGACGCCGCCCGGGCCAATGGCTGCGACATCGAGGAGACGCGGTCGGCCTTCTTCCTGCGGGCCAGCGGCATGTTTCTCGAGGACCAGCGGTGGTGGCAGCAGTTCAACCTCGCCTGGGGCCGCCTCGTGCCCGGCTGGCTCGGCGAGGTCTACATCGCCGCCCGCAAGCGCTAGTCACCAGCCGCGGGTGCGGAGCCAGTCGATCGCGCGGTCCTTCCAGTCGAACTGACCGGGGATCGCATGACGGGCCTTCAGCCCGTAGCCGTGCCCCCCCTTCTCGTAGATGTGGATCTCCGCGGGCACCTTCGCCTTCACGAGCTCCAGATAGAGGTTGACCGAACCGGCCGGCGTTGAGGTGGCATCGTCACCGCACTGGGCGATGAACATCGGCGGCGCCGTGGCGTCGATCGTCACGTCGGACCGCACGCCCTGATTGCCCTCGCCTGCGACCTTCCAGGCATAGAGCAGGAGCACCGCGTCGGGCCGCGCTGAGACGGCCGCATCGGACGCCGGGACTCGCGGGGAATTCGTCGCCGCCACGAGGGTGGCCTGCCCGCCGGCCGAGAACCCGAGCACGGCGATCCTCGCCGGATCGAGCTGGAACTCGGCCGCCCGCCGCCGCACCTCCTGCACGGCCTTGTGGATGTCCTGCACGGGCGCGGCGTTCGGCACCGGCATCTTCCCCGTCGGCACCCGATGGAGCACGAGAAACGCAACGATCCCGTGCTCGTTCAGAAACCGACAGACGTCGGAACCCTCGTGCTCGTCGGCGAGGATACCGAACCCGCCCCCGGGCACCACGAGCACGGCACCGCGAAGCTTCGCCGCATCGGTTCGTGGAATGTCGTAGACCACGATGCGCGGATTCGACACATTCGACCGCCGCGCGATGCCGTCGGCCTTCTTCTCGACTGCCTCTGCCGGTTCGGTCGGCACCCGAGGCTCAGGCACACCCTCGGGCCAGAGCACGATCTCTTGCAACTCGGCGGCACTCACAGCGGGTGACTGAAACACGGCGGGCATGCAGAGGGCGATCACGATCAGCGGACGGTTCATGCGATGCTCTCCTTGACGACACGGCCGGGCTTCGCGTTGCACACGGATTCTTGGAGGAACCGGCTGCCCCGGAGTAAGCTCATCCTAACGCCGGCGATGTGCTTTTCGACTGCCCTGCGCTGCAGGTTTCAACCGGTGTTGACACCGCGCCGCCGGCGTTCTTCCCCGCCAGCACCGCCATGATCAGCTTCACGGATCCTATCCGCGCGGTCTGTCTCGCGATCGCGACTGCGGTCGCCAGCGCTGCCGACCATCCGGGCCTGACAATCTACAAGGAGCACTGCGGCCGGTGCCATGGTGACAGCGGCGTCGGCACCAAGGACCTCCCCGATCCGCTCGTCGGCGATCTGTCGGTGAACCAGCTCACGACCTATGTCGACGAGACGATGCCGGAGGACGATCCCACCAGGGTCTCGGGCGAGGCCGCCCGGCAGGTGGCCGAATACATCCACGGAGCCTTCTACTCGCCGGTCGCCCGCGATCGCAATCGGACCGCCCGGATCGAACTGTCGCGGCTCACGGTGCGGCAGTATCAAAACACCGTCGCCGATCTGATCGCGAGCTTTCGGGGCCGCGGCCCGGGCATCGATGACCGCCGCGGTCTCAAGGGGGAATACTTCCACGGCCGCGACTTCGACCGCGGCAGGAGTCTCGTCTACGAGCAGATCGATCCACAGGTCTGTTTTCACTTCGGCGTCGAAGGACCGGATCCGGAGCAATTCCAGCCCAATCGATTCGCCATCCGATGGACCGGATCGATCGTGGCCCCAGAAACAGGCCTCTATGAGTTTGTCGTGCGCACGGAGCACTCCGCCAGGCTCGCGGTGAACGCCGCCTGGTACGAGCCACCGTTGATTGACGCCTATGTGAAGTCAGGCAGCGAGACCGAATATCGGGCAACGATTCCCCTGCTCGGCGGCCGGGCCTATCCGCTGAGGCTGGAATTTTCGAAGGCGAACCAGGGCGTGGACAACACGAAGTACGAGCCGCTGACGAATGCGTCGATTGAACTCCTCTGGAAGCCGCCCCACGGCCTCCTCGAGCCGGTGCCGGAGCGGTGCCTGATTCCACACGATGCGCCGCCAGTGTTCGTGCTCGCGGCGCCGTTCCCGCCCGACGACAAGTCGATCGGCTACGAGCGGGGCACGACCATCTCGCAGGAGTGGTATGCGGCCACGACGGCTGCCGCGGTGGAAACGGCCGACTATTGCCTCGAGCATGCCGAGCATCTGGCCGGTGTGAAGCGAGACGCACCAGATCGGGCCGATAAGCTGCGGCGGTTCGTCACCAGCTTCGCCGAACGGGCGTTTCGCCGGCCTCTCTCCCCCGAGCTGAAGGCCCTCGTGATCGACCGGCCGTTTGCCGACGCCCCAGACCTCGACGCCGCCCTCAAGCGATCGCTCTTGCTCGCGCTCGGGTCGCCGCGGTTCTTGTACCGCGAGGCCGATGCGGCGGCTGGGACGAGCGACGCCTTCGACACGGCTGCCCGGCTGTCGTTCGGCCTCTGGGACTCGATTCCCGACCAACCGCTCTGGGGTGCCGCCGCGAAGAACCAGCTCACGACGCCCGAGCAGGTGCGGAAGCAGGCCGAGCGGATGGTGCAGGACCGCCGCACGCGGGCGAAGGTTCGCGATTTTCTCTTCGGCTGGCTCCGCGTGGACCTCGGTCCGGAGATCACGAAAGACGCGAAGGAGTTCTCCGCGTTCTCACCGGAGATCGCCGCTGATCTGCGAACGAGCCTCGACGTCTTTCTTGACGACGTGGTCTGGCGCACTGGCGACTTCCGCCGACTCTTTACCGACGACGAGGTATATGTGAACGGCCGACTGGCGCCGCTCTACGGCGCCTCGCTCCCGCCCGACGAGCCGTTCCGCCGCGTGCGGCTCGACGACGGCCGCCGGGGCGGCGTACTCTCGCATCCCTACATGATGAGCGTGCTCTCCTATGCGAGCGCGACGTCGCCGATCCACCGTGGCGTGTTCCTGGCGCGGAGCGTGCTGGGCAACACGCTCAAGCCGCCGCAGGAGGCGATCGCTCCGCTCGCCCCTGATCAGCATCCCGACCTCACGACCCGCGAGCGGGTGACCTTGCAGACGAAGGCCGTCGCCTGCCAGACCTGCCACACGATGATCAACCCGCTCGGCTTCGCACTCGAGGAGTTCGACGCCGTCGGCCGCTATCGCGAGACCGAGGTCCGTGGGAGCGTCGCCAAGCCGATCGATCCGTCAGGCGGCTACCTGCCACGCGAAGGGCCGGCGGCTCGGTTCCGTGGCGCCAGGGAACTCGCCGCCTACGTCGCCACAAGCCGCGATGCCCAGGAGGCATTCGTGCAGAGCCTGTTTCACGCCCTCGTGAAGCAGCCGGCCAGGGCGTGGGGCCCCGACACGCTCGGACAGCTGCGCCAGTCGTTCGTGGCTGGCGGCTTCAGCGTGCCCCGCCTGCTCGTCGATATCATGACCGTGGCGGCGTTGCCGCCGAAGCTCGAGGTGGCCCAGGCCGCCGTTCCGGAGACCTCGCCATGACCCCATCCCTGCTGATCTCGCGCCGCGACCTGCTCCGCCGGCTCGGTGTGGGCTCCGCCGTGCTGCCGTTTCTCGGCAACCTGCCAAGCCTGGCAGCCACGGAGACGACGACGCCCAAGAAGCGGCTCATCGTCGTATTCAGCCCTGACGGGGTCGTGAAGAAGAACTTTTGGCCGCAGATCTCGGGACCGTTCCTGACGCCGGGCCCGATTCGCGTGCCAGCCGACCTGCCGCCGATCCTCCAGCCGCTCGACCCGTTCCGCGACCGCCTGCTCACGCTCAAAGGCGTACACAATAAGGTGAAGGGCGACGGCGACCTCCACATGCGAGGCATGGGCTGCCTGCTCACCGGCATCGAGCTCTTCCCGGGCAACCTCCAAGGAGGCAGCGACACGCCCGCCGGATGGTCGAGCGGCATCTCGATCGATCAAGAGATCAGAAATCACCTGCAGACGCGACCGGAGACGGCCACGCGATTCGGTTCGCTCGAATTCGGTGTGCTCGTGCCCAACAAGGCCGACACCTGGAGCCGGATGGTCTACACCGGCCCCAATCGCCCCGTGGCACCAATCGACGATCCCTACCAGATGTTCCAGAAACTCTACGGCAAGATGAAGGACCGCGAGAGCATGCAGAGCGTGCTCGACGAAGCCCGCGAGGATCTCGCGAAGGTGGCCCAGGCACTGCCGGCGGAGGATCGCCGGATTCTGGATGAGCACGCAGCGCTCGTGCGGTCGTTCGAAAAGGAAATGTCGAGCCACCGTGTCGGGGTCGCCCACCACGTGCCGAAGCTCGAAGAGGGCGTGGTCGAGCAGAACGACCAGATGCCGAAGCTCAGCCGGATGCAAATCGAACTGGTCGTCTCGTCGCTGGCGGCCGACTTCACCCGCGTGGCCACGCTGCAATACACGCAGTCGGTCGGTCAGCCACGATTCAAGTGGCTCGGCATCGACGAGGGGCAGCACGAACTCTCCCACGAGCCCAACACCAGCGAGGCCGCCCAGGAGAAGCTCACGAAGATCAACGCCTGGTATGCCGGCGAGATCGCGCATCTCGCGAAGCGGCTCGCGGAAACGCCGGAGCCGGGGGGTGATGGTTCCTTGCTCGACCATACGACGATCCTCTGGACGAACGAGCTTGGCGAGGGCAACTCGCATTCACACGCCGACATCCCGTGGGTACTCGTAGGCAACGGCCTCGGCTTCACCATGGGCCGCGCGGCCTCCTTCGCCGGCGTGCCCCACAACCGCCTCCTGCTCGCGCTCGCCCACGCGATGGGCCACACGGAGCTCACCCGCTTCGGCAATTCCGACTACTGCGGCGACGGCCCCCTCACCGGCCTCGTTTGAGGCTGGTGCTCGCGGATGGACCGTGGCAGGAGGCGGGATTTCGGGCATACTCATCGGGAGTCAGCCCCCCGGAGAAGCGTCATGCTCGTCGGATTCCGTCCCTGCCTCGCTGCCCTCGTGATCGCCGCATCTGTCGTTGCCTGCCCGCCGTTCGCCGCGGCTGCGGCTCCGCCCAAGAACCCGGCCTATGCCGACCCGGCCCAGACCGACGACGACTTTCCGTTCCAGGGCGAGTATGCCGGCACGCTGACGAAGGGGGGCACGGCGGAGAAGTACGGCGTGCAGGTGATCGCACTCGGCGACCGGCGATTCGACGCCGTGGGCTATCCGGGGGGCCTGCCGGGCGACGGCTGGACGCCGCCCACGAAGCTGCGGGGCACCGGCACGCGGGACGGCGCCGTCGTGCATCTGACCGGTCTCGATATCGGCGGCACGAAGCGGCAGGGATTGATCAAGGACGGCTCGCTCACTGTGCTCGACGACGCGGGCAAGTCGCTCGCGACGTTTCCGAAGGTGACGCGGAAGAGCCCCACGCTCGGCCAGCCTGCGCCCGCCGGCGCCATCGTGCTCTTCGACGGCACGGGGCCGGCCGACGAGGCCACGACACTCGTCAATCCGCGGATCACCGACGACGGCCTCTTGATGGAGGGCGTCACGTCGCAGGTCATGCATGGCGACGCGACACTGCACATCGAGTTTCGCCTCCCCTACCAGCCCAAGGATCGCGGTCAGCAACGGGGCAACAGCGGCGCCTACATGGCCGGCGGCTACGAGGTGCAGATGCTCGACAGCTTCGGGCTCGAGGGCAAGGACAACGAGTGCGGTGGCATCTACAGCGTCGCAGCCCCGGCCGTGAACATGTGCCTGCCGCCGCTGGAGTGGCAGACCTACGACATCGACTTTACGGCCCCGCGGTTCGAGGGGGGCGCGAAGGTGAAGGATGCCACGGTGACCGTCCGACACAACGGCGTGCTCGTCCAGAAAAACACCGCCGTCCCGAAGATCACGCCGGCCGGCCCGCAGAAGACGGAGCAGCCCACGGGCCCGCTCTACCTGCAGGATCACGGCAACCCCGTTCGCTATCGCAACATCTGGGTACAGCCGAAGTCGTGAGCCGAGGTCACGGGCAGCCATCGCCGACCACCGTCGACATCCAGCCGGCGGCCGCACGGCTCACGGCCGCCCGCCGCGTGCTCGTGACGGGATTTCGTGGGCTGACGACCGCCGCGGTCGTCGCCGCCTGCGATCTCGCCGAGGCCCTCGGAGCGGCGGTCGATGCCGGCGACCCCGAGGCATCGCGTCCGGCGGCGCCGACGATCGCGCGGGCCGGTGAAGTGACGGCCGATCGCGCGGAACTCCGCGACCGTGCCGATCTCGTGATCGCCTGGTTCTGCGATCCCGACGCAGCGCGCCCCGGGTTCACCCGCGAGTTCATCGCGGCGGCACCGCCGTCGGCCGGATCCCGCCGGGTCATCGTCATCGGCCCCGCAGCGGTTCGCATGACCGGGATCGACGTTGAGCACGCGGCATGTGATCGCCGCCTGGCGGTGGAGGCGGCCCGAGTCCTCCAGCAGATGCTGCTCCATGGTGAAGCATCGTCGCAGGCCGAGCCGACGCTCGCGGCCGCCTGCCGCACGCTGCACGCTGCCATCGAAGGGGCGGCCTGCATCGGCTTCGTGACCGACGACTCGGCCGACGGAGTGGGCCTGGAGGCCTGGAGCCTCGTGCACCTCGTGCGGACGCTCGCCCACCGGAAGCCCGCCTTCGAGATTCCGGTCCGACCGCGCACCGCCGCCTTCGATGCCGTCTGCACCTGGCGCTACGGCGCCGCCGGAGGCATCGCCCGCGCCGATCGGGGCGGTGCCGATTTCCTGCCCGGCGAAGCGTCGGCCGAGCAGCTCATCGCCAGAGGCGAGGTCGATGCGGTGCTGGTCGTCGGTGATCTGACAGCGGCCCTCGAGGAGGCGGTCGCGGCCCGCGGCGAACGCCTCGACGTCGTCCGCGTCACCGGCTCCGACACCGCGATCCGGGCCGACCTCCAGGCGGTGCTCGCCTCCATTCTGGCGCGGCCCACGGGAGTCGCCTCATGACGGCCGCCGTCTCTCGGCTCCTGCTCGCCCAGGGCACCATCCACGACCCGGCCAACGACCGCGACGGCGTCGTCGCCGACATCTGGATCGAGGATGGTCGAATCGTCGCGCCGCCCGCCGATCCCCGGGGCTTCACGCGGATCGATGCGTCCGGCCTCGTCGTGATGCCGGGTGGCGTCGATCTCCACAGCCACGTCGCCGGACCCAAGGTGAATGCCGGCCGACGGATCGCGCCGCAGCTCGCCCGGCGGCGGCCGGCCGCGGTGCCCACGATCCATGCCACCGGCGCGGCCTATGCCGCACTCGGCTACACCACCGTGTTCGACGCGGCGATCGCCACGGCCGCGGCGGGCGTCGCCCACGCGGAACTGGCCGACCTGCCGATCCTCGACAAGGGCATCTACTTGCTCGCGGCCGACGAGGCGCCGGTGATCGCGGCGCTCGCCCGCAACGACGCCCGCGAGACGGCCCGGCTCGTCACCGCTGCCCTGGCCGCCGGTCAGGGCTGGGCCGTGAAGGTGGCCAACCCGGGGGGCGCGGCCTTCTGGAAGCACGGCCGCCGCGGCGACCATCACGACCTCGACACGCCCCTGCCGCAGCATCCGTCGCTGACGCCGCGGCTGCTCCTCGACCGGCTGGTCACGGCCGTCGAGTCGCTCGGCCTGCCGCACCCGCTCCACGTGCACACGGCGAACCTCGGCCTCCCCGGCAACTGGCGGTCGCTCCTGGAAACCATGCGGACGTTCGCCGGCCGTCGCGCCCATCTCGCCCACGTGCAGTTTCACAGCTACACCGGCGGCGACCTCGACGAAGGCTCATTCGGCTCCGGCGTGGCACCGCTCGTCGATTTTTTCAACACCCACGACTCGCTGACGCTCGACGTCGGCCAGATCCTCTTCGGCGACACGGTGGCGATGACCGGAGACGCCGCCGCCGCCGAGCATCTCGCCCATGCCACCGGCATGCCCTGGATGGCTCACGACCTCCATCTCGAAGGAGGCTGCGGCGTGCTGCCGATCGCCTACCGTGAGAAGAGCATGGTGCACGCCTGGCAGTGGGCGATCGGCCTGGAGTGGTTTCTCACGGCGACCGACCCGTGGCGGGTGGCCCTCTCGACCGACCACCCCAACGGTGCCCACTTCACGGCCTACCCGCATCTGATGCAGCTGCTGGGCGACGCCGCCTTCCGCCGCGCGGCCTTCGACCGCATCCATCCCACCGTGAGGAGACGCAGCCCGCTCGCGGATCTTTCCCGCGAATACACGCTGCAGGAGCTGTGCATCGTCACTCGCGCGGCCCCGGCCCGGATCGCCGGCCTGCCGCACAAGGGCCACCTCGGCGTGGGTGCCGACGCCGACATCACGCTCTACCGCCCCGATCGCGACCTCGCGCGGATGTTCTCCATCCCCGCGAAGGTCTTCAAGGCGGGCGTGCTCGTGGCCGAAGAGGGCCACCTGCGGGCGAGCCCCTCCGGCCACACGCTTGCCAGTCGGCCCGTCTCTCCCACGTAGGCCCGTCACTCCATGACGGGCAACCCGTTGCGGAGCAACAGGCCTACGCGACGTCGATCGCGGCGATCACCGCCGCAACCATGCGTTCGGCCGCGAACGCCGTCTCGGCGCGGGCCCGGCCGGCGCCGCCGTAGCGGGTCGCGAGTGCGTCGTCTTCGATGATCCCGAAGGCCCGCCGCGGAAACTCGCTCTCCGGGATCGCCGGCACGATCCGCCCCGTCTCGCCCTCGATGATCAGCTGTCGGGCGGCGTCGCTCTCCACGGCCACCGTCGGCACGCCCCGCGCCATCGCGTCGAGGATCGCCCCGCCGAGCGCCACCTGCCCCGATTGCCAGACGAGCCGCACCTGCCCGAGCAGGTCGGGCAGGACGTCGCAGTGTGGCACCACCACAAGCCGCTCGGCGAGCTCCTGCACCCGTGCCCGGCGGCGCACCCGCCCCAGCAACGGCCCGGCGCCCACGAGCACGTGCTCGAGTCCCTTCTTCACGACACCCAGCTGGTCGATCGCCCAGATCAGCCGTTCCAGCTTCGAGGCGGCCACGAGCGGCGCCACGCACAGCGTCCAGGTCTTCGCCGGGTCGAGTCCGAGCCGCGCGGCGATGGCCACGCGGTCGAGCCCGCGGCCCGGATCGGCTGCGATCCCCGGTGGGACGATCTCCACCCGCGGCCCACTCCGGTCGCCCCGACACGAGTCCGCCACCGACGCAGACGCTGCGAGCACGAGATCGAGCTGCCGCAGCGCCCGGGCCTGGGGTGACCGTTCGACCGGGACGGCGAGTCTCGCCACGACATGCGTCCGGGGCGCCGCGAGCTTGACCGCCGCAGCAGCCACGAGCAGCGACCTCCCGACCACGATCACGACGTCCGGCCGCAGCCGCCGCACGAGGATCATGAGTCGGGCTGCGGCCGCGGCATCGACCTCCGGCCGTCGGCCAATTCGATGCACCGGCATGCCGTGCGCCGCGAGCCGGTCGGGTACCGCGCCGCCTCGCGACAGGACCGCCACGTGGACGCTGCGGCCGGCGGCCCGCATGCCCTCCGCGAGCAGTTCGACCTCCCTGCCCGTGCCGACAGGATCACGCCCGGGCGTCACCAGCAGGATCGACGGGTGTGGGTCGGTGGGCATCGGGTCTCGAAGCGGTGCCGGCGCGGGCGGCGGTGATGTCGGCGGAATCGAGGGCCGCGAGATGCGGCAGGTGCCGCCATGCGCCATCGAAATCGAGACCATACCCCACGACGAACACATCGGGAATGTCGAACCCCACGAAATCGGGTTCTGTGGCCACCTCGGCCCGGCCCGCCTTCCGCACGAGCACGAGCGACCGCACGCTCGCGGCCCCGCGGCGGCGGAGCTCTGCGACGAGCGCCTCCAGTGTGCGGCCGGTGTCGAAGATGTCGTCCACGAGCAGCACGTCGCGGCCGGCCAGATCGGGGAGCGAGTCGAGCCGCAGTTCCAGCCGGCCGGGGGCCGTGGCCGTGCCCCGGTAACTGCTCGCCGACACCATGCTCAATTCGATCGGACACTCGAGCCGGCGGATGAGATCCGCCACGAGCACGATGCTACCCGTGAGCACCCCCACCACGACGATCGGCCGGCGGCCATACTGGGAACGCACCGTGGCGGCGAGCCGGTCGATCCCGGTGGCGAGTTCGGCGGCGGAGAGGAGTGGCTGCATGGGGCGGGAGTGTAGCAGCTTCGCGGAGCCGCCTGTCTACAATCGTTTGCGTCATCATGCCGCGCCCCACGAGCCCTCAGCATGCCTCCGCCCCTCCGCCCGCACTGGTCGATCATCACGGTCGCAGGACACACATGCGAGCTCTACGAGCCTCCGCAGCCCCGCCCCGACCGCGCGGTGATCTACCTGCATGGTGTTCGCGAGCGGTGGCTGCAGGAGTTGCCGGCCCTTCGTGACCTCATCGAGGCCGCCGGATTGCCCGCGATCGCGCCGCGCAGCGGCCGCTCCTGGTGGCTCGACAAGCAGCTGCCGGCATTCGATCCGGTGATCACAGCCGAACGCTATGTCGTCGATCACCTCCGAGCCGAGCTGGAGCGACGCTTCGACGTTCGGCCGCCGGGTATCGGTTTGATCGGCACGAGCATGGGGGGCCAGGGCGCGCTGCGGCTGGCCTATCGATATCCGCACCTGTTTCCGGTGGCGGCCGCCATCGCCCCCGCGATCGACTTTCATCTCGCGATGCGGGAGGCCGGCGACCGCGACGACGGCGAATACTACGACACGCTCTGGCAACTCTTCGGCGACGTCGAACGGGCCCGGCAGGACACCGCGATCCTCCACGTGCACCCGCTCAACTGGCCGCGGCATCAGTGCTTCGCCAGCGATCCCTCAGACCTGCATTGGCATGACGGCGCCGTGCGGCTCCGCAGCAAGCTCGTGGCCCTCGGCATCCCGCACGTGGCCCTGCTCGAACCGCTCGTCGGCCCGGGCGAGGGGCACTCGACCGTCTACTACGACCGCATCGCGCCGGAGATCATGCGGTTCGTCCTCGACGCCCTCGACGCGGAAGCCCGCCGGCTGCCGTAGTCCCGCCACCCGTAGGCCAGTTGCTCCGCAACGGGCTGCCTGTCACGGAGTGACGTGCCTACGGCCGAGCGACGCCTCCACAACTCACGTCGAAGGCAGCGGCCGCTGGGGCTGCTGCGGGGTGGGCCGTCGCGGAGCCGGCGCCGCGGCACCGGGCAGGCCGGGAGCGGGGCCGCCGCCGCGGAGCTGATCGAGATCGAGATACCGCGCGTCCTCCACGTCCACACGATTGAGGCCGCGCCAGTAGAGGATCTTTCCGGCCGAGGCGCTCGACGGCTGGGCACCCGCCTGCAACTGACGGAAGAGCTGGGCATCGCTGCGGCCGTCCCCCTCGAAGACGAGCAGGTCCTTGGCCTCGCTCCAGGTCAGCCGCGCGCTGCGCGCCGTAAATGCCTCCCCTTCGACGAGCACGTTGCCGCCGGCAGCGAGTTCGATGCCCGGCCGCTTGCCGCCCGGCTGCGGTGGCGACTGCCCCATCCCCAGCACGTCGCACGACACGGTGAACACGCCCGCCGGCAGGCCCGTGGCAGCGTGCGGATCGAGCGTGTCGTCCCAGCCGGCCACCGGCCCCCAGATCGCTTCGACGCGCTGATGAAACTCCATCATGCGGCGGTTGAGATTGCCCCGCAGCCCCCGCTGAAAATCGACGCCGAGATACGTGAGCCCGGCCGCCGCGGTGGTCGCCGCCACCGGCTGCACGCCACCGCGAGCCGGTGTGCCCGCGGCCCCGCCTGGGGCGAGGTTCAGGGCCGGCGACTGGCCGAGCCGGGTGCTCGTCAGCCTGCCTGGGCCGGTGCCCGCAACGTCGCCACTCGCACGGTCGATCACCAGATCCTTCACGAACAACTGCTCCTTCGAGCGGCCGCCGTCGGCCGCCTGCGACTCACTCTCCACCCGCACGCCGCCGCCACAGGCGATCCGTGCCACCTCGGGCTGCGGCCCGCCGCGCTCGAATCCATCGGCGCCGAGCGTGAACGGCCGGTCGAAGACGACGTCCAGCGAGCCGGCGTGCACCGTCGCCTGGTCGCTCGCGGCCACGACCTTCTCCACGAACCGGGTCGTGAGCCCGTCGAAGTCCATCCGGCCCTGCCATGTGACGTTGAGCTTCTGCGCCGCCTGGCCGGCGCCAGGTGGCAGGTGAGCCGGCGGTGCGGGCTCGGCAGCCGATCCGAAGATGTCCAGACTCGCCCCGGCCTGACCTGCCGGCAGCACGAGTCGGCCGGCGCCGTCCACCGTGAGCCGGCTGCGGCCGCGGTCGAACTCGACGAGCGGCCCCTCGAGTTCGAGCCCACGGCCGTTCACGCGGGCAGGCCGGCCCGACACGATCGCGCGGGCGTCGAACCGCTGCGGACGCGACACCTGCACCTGGTCGCCTTGAATCTCCAGCGGGGGCTCCGGCAACGCGGCGGCCGCGAGCGGCTGCTCGACGAGCCTTACCTGCCCTTCCATCGACAGCTCCTCGATCTGATTGCCCGCCGCTGCCAGCACGACGAGCCCGCGAACCAGGCTTCCCGAGGCCACGAGCTTGCCCCGCGGCTGCTCCTCGCGCGGCGGACGCGGCTGGGCCGGCGCCGGAGTCGCCGGCGCGGTCGCCGCGGCGGCCGGCTGCGGCGGCGCAGCCTGCGCCACCTGCGGGGCCGGCTGCTCGGTGCGAAACCAGAGCTCGAGCCGGTCGGTCCGCACCGTGGCGGCATCGGCATCAGCCTCGACGATGCCGCGGGCCAGGAGCCGCGACGGCCGCACCCGCGAAAAGTCGGGCCCCGGCGGACCATCCCGCTTCGGCTTCGGCCCGGCTTCGGCCGCCATGTCGAGCCAGAGGTGCATTTCCGTCGCCGCCAGCCGCCCCTGGCGTTCCACGACCACCTCGGAATCGCCGGCGATCGAGACGACGTGCCCGTCTCCGTCGGGTCGCATCCGCAGCCATTGCTGCCACCGCACCTGCATCGGCGGCGTCTCGGCCGCACGGCCGCGGAGCCAGCCTGGTCCCACGGCGAGCAACGAGCCCGGATCACCAGGCGGCCCCGGGCAGTAGTCGATGCGGCGGGCCTCCATTTCGGTGTCCCGCACGGTGAGCGCGACGGGCTCGTCGCCGTCGAGCAGGATGCGGCGGGTGGCGATCTCGTAGCCGAGCCGCGCAGCCCGCGCTTCCAACTCGGCACTGTCGCTGGTCACGATCACCGGGCTGCCCTTGGCCTGGATTTCGACCGGCTCGAGCCCCCCTTTCCCGCCTGCCCCGCCGCCGGCATCGCCCTCGCGGCGGGCCAGCATGATCGCAAGCAGGTCGCAGGCGAGGTGATCGCTGGTCGATTCGGCGGTGGTGCGGATGACGTCGACGTGATCCTCGAGGGTGATCACGTTGGCTGAGACATTGAGACAGAGACTCCCACGGCAGCTCACGAGCACAGGTGCCGGAGGTTGGTCGGTGGCGGCGACCGCCGTCGGCGCCGCCGACTCCCGCCCGGGAAGAAAGCCGCCGGCGAGTCCCTCGAGCCGCATCCGCACGTCGCGATCGAGGCGAATCGAATCCACGCCGCCGATGTTGGGCCCCTGGTCGGATACGGGGCCGCCGGGCTTGCCGGGCTTCACCGGCGAGGCCCGTCGCGGCGCCCCCTCGCGGGGCATGAGCTTCGCCATCATGCCGCGGCCGCTGCCGCTCGAGCGACCGTAGCGGAACTGCACCATCTCGTTGGTCTGAACCTGCAGCTCGTCGAGCTCGACGTCACGGGTGACGATCTCGATGTCGTCGTCGGCGTTCGGCGTCGATGGCGTGCCGCGAATCGTCACCTGGCCCCGCAGGCTGCCCCCGATCAGCTTCGCCAGTCGGCCCTGACGCAGGTCGAGCGGCTCGTCGAATTCGAGCACCGCCCCCTGCGGCGCCCGCAGGACGATCGTGCGTCCTCCCGCCTTCTCCGCCGCCACGCGATTGCGGTCGGGCAGCACGACGAGCGTGCAGGGCACGAGGTTGACTCGGCCATCCGGCAGCGAGTGGTAGTCCTTGAAGAGCAGCCGCATCTGCCGGCTCTCGAGCATGATCGGATTGTCGCGCTCCCAGGAGCCGGCAGGAAACACGTCGCCGATGGCTGCCAGCCGACGATCGGCCCGAGCCCGGATGGCCGCCGCCTCCTCGGGCGTCATCTCGTGGGCCGACACGTGCTCACGGACCCGGGGCTCCACGAACGGCACGACGGCGAGCCGATAGAAGCCTCCCGCCGCGAGCACGACGAGGAACACTCGCAGCGTCCGACCGAGGCGATGTTCCATCATGGTGCTCACCGTGACGCCAGCCCGCTCACGCCCGCCCCGCACCGGGACCGGCAGGCTGGGCCGCCGCATAGCGGGCCACGATCGCCTCCCAGCCGCCACGGGCACGGAGCATCCGTTCGATCACCTCCCGCACCGCCCCCTTCCCGCCCGGCAACGCGGTCACGAACGCCGCCGCCGCCCGAACCTCGGCGCAGGCATCGGCCACCGCGATGCCCACGCCGCACCGCAGGAGCACCGGCAGGTCGGGGAGGTCGTCGCCCATGAAGGCCACCTGCTCCCAGGCGAGGCCGTGCTCCGCCACGATGCCGGCCACGGCCGCGAGCTTGTCGTCCACGCCCTGTCGCACGAGGTCGATGCCCAGTTCGTCGGCCCGCAGCTGAACCACGTGGCTCGACCGTCCCGTCACGATCCCGGCCCGACATCCGGCCCGCTGCCACAGCCGCAGGCCCAGCCCGTCGCGGATGTTGAACGTCTTGTGTTCGACGCCGTCGTTGCTCCAGGTCACGCCGCCGTCGGTCAACACACCGTCCACGTCGAGCAGCAGGAGCTGCACGCCGGCGAGTCGGCGGTCGAGATCGGCGGGGGTGGGCATCGTGAAGTCCGGTGGTGGGGGCATCGAGCCCACGTATCAGGCCGCGGCCGCGGTGCCCGGTGCCGGCACGGCCGGAACCTCGGGCGACACCAGGCCGACGAGATCGACGATGTCGAGCAGCCCGTGCGGACGCCCCTCGCGATCGATCACCGGCAGCTCGCTCACCCGCCGAGATTCCAGGATCGCCACCGCGTCGCGGAGCCGCGTGCCGAGCGGGATCGTGGTGGGACGCGGTGTCATCACGCAGCCTATCGGCGCATCGAGTGCGGCATCGTCGCGGCGCTCGAAGAGCCGGGCGAGGTCGCTATCGGTGAACAGCCCGGCGAGCATTCCCGCTTCGTCGATGATCATCACGGCGCCCGTGCGGCGGGCCGGGAGCGGCCGGGCAAAGACCGCGCGGACGGTGTCATGGGGGCCCGCGATCCGGCACTCGTGCAGCGACCGCATCGCCTCGTCCACCAGCATGAGTTGGCGGCCCAGGCTGCCGCCGGGATGGCGGGCGGCGAAGTCCTCCGGCGTGAACTCGCGCAGCCGGCAGGTGACGAGGGCCAGTGCGTCGCCGAGGGCGAGCATGAGCGACGTGCTCGTGCTCGGGGCGAGCCCCAGCGTGCAGGCCTCGCGAACATCACCCGTCGGCACCACCACGTCTGCAGCGCGGCCGAGCGTGCTCGCCGGCCGCCCGGTGAGGGCCACGATGCGAATGCCACGGGCGGCCACGTGCGGCAGCAGCCGCACGATCTCCTCGGTCTCGCCCGACTGCGACATCGCGAGCACTAGGTCGTCGCGCCGGAGCGCGCCGAGGTCGCCATGCATCGCCTCGGCGGGGTGCAGGAAGTGGCTCGGCGTGCCGGTGGAGGCGAGCGTCGCCGAGATCTTCCGCGCCACGAGCCCGGCCTTGCCGATGCCGGTGACGACGACGCTCCCGGTGCAGTCGAGCAGCAGCCGCACGGCCCGCGCGAACGCACCGTCGAGGCCTTCGGCCGCCCGCAACACGGCCTCGCCTTCGGCCCGGAGGATCGTCCGCCCGATCTCGATCAGCCTGCCGTCGCTCGCGTCGACCATGTCCGTCCAGCCCTGGAGGATCCGCGCGATCCGGCGCGCGGGGGCGGGACTATAGGCCGACTGGGCAAGGCCCGCAACGCGGCTTTTTCAGCGGTTAGGCGGCTGCGGCACTCACTTCGCCTGCCGCTTCACGACCTCGCGGATCGAGACGCCGTCGAGCAGGATGTCGGTGAGGACGGCCCGGCCGTCGAGCAGGCGAACCTCGGCGACGGTCTTCCGATCCCGGGACCGCTCCGCGACGAGCTTGTCGGCTGCGGGGGCGAGCCGCTCGCTGAGATAGAAGCGGTCGAAGGGCCAGTCGAGCCAGATCACGTCCGTGCCGTTGGTCGTGCCCCAGTAGCGTGCCGTGAGCGGGATGACGGTCGGCCCCGACACCGGCTCGAGCGAGAGCGATTTGATCCGCGAAAGCCCATCGTCTCCCGCCTCGAGCGTGGCCCACACCGGCACGCGACTGTGTCCCCGAGGAAACCCTTCGGGTTCGGAGACAGTCGACTGCGCTGGCCGCACCGCCAGGTAGCGGCCGCGGAGCGGGTCGTAGGGATCGGGCGCCCCGCACTCGATTTTCACGAGCGTGCCCCGGGAGATCACCCGCTCGTGCTGCCAGATGCCCGAGAGCGGCAGCAGCCACTGGGCGACGGCGGCCACGGCGAAGACGGCGAACGCGGGCCTCATGCGGCGGATCCTCCGGCCACGGCGCCCCGGCGGCGGGTGATGAAGGCATTGAAGGCGAGGAAGCCCGAGCCGATCACGATGAAGGCCAGACCCTTCGTGAGCAGCGTCAGATCGGCATCGGCCATCCGCAGGATCACGAGGATCGTGATCAAGGCGGCCCCGATCCGCGCGGCGCCCTGCCGCCCGAGGAACTCGAGCGCGATCAGCGCGATCGCCGTGGCCAGGAGCACGAGCGAGTAGGTGATCGCCACGGGCCAGCCACTCGTGTCATCCATCGACAGCGGCGCCGCCAGGAGCGGCACGAGCACGAGCCCGGCCACGGCCAGCACCGCGAACCGGGCCTGCCGGAAAGCGATAATCGCGAAGGCCACCACGACGGTGAGCAGGAGCCAGCACCACCCGAGCGATGCCGTCACTCCGACGCCCTTGACGAAGTCGCGGGCCGGGCCCTCAAAGGTGCCGATCAGGGCCATGACGACGAGGGCGGCGCCCCCCAGAAGCACCTGCGGCTTGCGGACGAGCGGCTCGGCGCGACCGCCGCGGTCGAGCGGGAAGAGGAGCAAGGCCGCGGCCGAGAGCATCGCCAGCCAGGGAAATCCTGTGAACGACGGGAACATGTGTGCGGGCCGGACGGTGGTGGAGGCCGCAACGGCGAGGAGTCCGAGGAGGGCGGAGACCGCCAAGACGAGCCGGCTGCCCGGCGCCGGCCGGTCGCGGAGGTCCGGCCCGGGCCAGAGCGGGAGGACGCCGGCCAGCAGGAGCGGAAACCAAAGCCGCACGTCCGCGATGCCGATGGCACCCGAGTAGTTTGCCCGCTCGAACGACTCGGCGACCGTCCAGACCGTGATCCCGATCAGGTACGCGATCGCCACGGCGTTCGACTTCATAACCCAGGCCAGCGGCACGCTCACGACACACCACCAGAAGACGAGGTCGGTCCACTTCCCGGGCAGGTTGTAGATCTGCGAGACGATCGCCATCGCCGCCCCCGCGGCCAGTGTCTGCACAACCGCCGACGCCTCCCGCTGCCACGGCTTCGCCGCATCGCCGCGGCCGAGCACCCACCAGCTCACCGCCTGCGTCGCCGCCAGGGGCCCGAGCGCGAGCCCGAGCCGCACCCAGCGCGGAAAATTGTCCCAGTTGTAGGCGAGCACCGCGATCAGCCCGAAACCGATCAGGAGCGCGCCCACTGCGCCCACGATCAATTGCGCGAGCCCAGCCTGCGGCTCGACGGCATACCGCTCCCGCAGCCGCCGCGCCCCGTCAGCCGAGACGATGCCGTCCCGCTCCCAGGCCGGGAGTTGTTCAGCGAGCCAGCGGTTGTGAATGAGGCTCATGGGTTGCGGGAGACCACGGCATGGACAGCCGGATCAGGATACGCAAAGTCCGCAGCCACGGCTTCACCGTTGAGCGAGGCTTCGGGTTGCCCATGCCCCGGGAGCCGGCGTATGCCGCCAAGCGCAGGCATGATGCCGGAGCGCAGGCGGCATCCGAGCGAGCGAAGGACAGGATGTCCGAAGCGAGCGTCCGGCGACGGGGCGTGGGCAACCCGAAGCCGGTTTGGGCGAGTCGAGCCCTCTCAGGACGTGGCGTATCGCTTCGCCATATCGGCGAGGGTGATGCATTTCACCTTGCCGGCATTGCCGGCCTGGCCGAACTGCACCATCCGCTCCGCACAGACCTTCTTCATCGCCTCGCGGGAGGGCTTGAGGAAGTCGCGCGGGTCGAACTTCTCAGGCGCCTCGGCGAGCACCTTGCGGATCGCGCCGGTGATCGCCATCCGGCAGTCGGTATCGACGTTGATCTTGCGGACGCCATGCTTGATGCCCTTCTGGATCTCCTCGACGGGCACGCCCCAGGTCTGCGGCATCTTGCCGCCGAACTTGTTGATGATGTCCTGCAGGTCCTGCGGCACGCTCGACGAACCGTGCATCACGAGGTGGCAGTTGGGGAGCTTGGCGTGAATCTCCTCGATCCGCTTCATGGCGAGCACGTCGCCGTCAGGCTTGCGGGTGAACTTGTAGGCGCCGTGGCTCGTGCCGATCGCCACCGCGAGCGCATCGACGCCGGTGGCCGCCACGAACCGAGCCGCCTCGTCGGGGTCTGTCAGGAGCTGGTCATGCGAGAGCTTGCCCGTGGCGCCGTGGCCGTCCTCGGCCTCCCCCTCGCCGCTTTCGAGCGACCCGAGGCAGCCGAGCTCGCCTTCCACCGACACGCCCTGCCGGTGGGCTAGCTGCACGACTTCCTTCGTCACCCTCACGTTGTAGTCGAAGTCGGCCGGCGTCTTGCCGTCGTCCTTGAGCGAGCCGTCCATCATCACGCTCGTGAAGCCGTGATCGATCGCGCTCTGGCAGGTGGCCGGTGAGTTGCCATGGTCCTGATGCATCGCGATCGGGATGTGCGGATAGAGCTCCGCGGCGGCGAGCATGAGATGCCGGAGGTAGTTGTCCTGGCTGTAGCTCCGCGCGCCCCGCGAGGCCTGCACGATCACGGGCGAGTCGGTCTCCTTGGCCGCCTCCATGATCGACTGGATCTGCTCCATGTTGTTGACGTTGAACGCAGCGAGGCCGTAGCCGTGTTCGGCGGCGTGGTCGAGCAGGATCCGCATGGGGACGAGCGGCATGAGAGCATCTCCAAGTATCTGGGGGGCGGGGGCCGTCGAGGCCGACGACTGGCGGAGCATACGGGAAAAGCGGGCGTGGTAGAATCCCCTCACTCTCCTGGCAAAACTCCGGACACCCCGGTTCATGGACCTCCGCCCCGTCACCGATCCGCTCCGCAGTTTTCTCTACGTGGCGGGGGGTTGGACCTGCCTTGGACTGGCGATGATCGGCGCGGTGCTGCCCCTGCTGCCGACCACGCCGTTTCTGCTGCTGGCGAGCTGGTGCTTCTATCGCGGCTCGCCGCGGATCCACGCCTGGCTCCATCGGTCGCAGTGGTTTGGCCCCACGCTCGACGACTGGCACCACTACCACGGCATCCGCCGCAGCCTGAAGCATCGGGCCATCGTGATGGTCGTGGCCGTGGTGGCAATCAGCCTCTTCTACAGTGCCCTGCCGTGGTGGCTACGGTACGTCGTGCTCGGCCTCGTGGGCGTGGGCCTCTACACGATCTGGACGGTGCCCACGCTCCCCGACGACGCACCGAAGCCCCCCCGCACGCTCGCCGAGTGACGGCTCACCGCGGCCA